>ERZ1034847.275-NODE-275-length-25947-cov-88.624479_pt1 | contig 25947 bp, 17 predicted proteins | sample MGYA00520633_ERZ1034847 | MGnify/ENA primary metagenome ERZ1034847 (study PRJEB33766, sample SAMN09781732) | gut metagenome | biome: gut microbiome | host: Homo sapiens | place: Madagascar | study: EMG produced TPA metagenomics assembly of the PRJNA485056 data... | reverse complement strand
AATGCGAGCACTATATCATACCAGACTTCAAGGGCGCCGACTTCCTTATCAGGGTTAAAGGTGACTCCATGCAGCCTACATACTACTCTGGCGACCTCGTGGCTTGCCAGAAGATACCGATGAACGACATCTTCTTCCAATGGAACAAGACCTACGTTCTCGACACAAACCAGGGACCAATCATCAAGCGAGTACTACCGGGCAAGGATGATGATCATATCTGCATCGTCTCCGATAACGAGAATTATCCACCATTCGAGCTGGAGAAGTCATATCTCCACGCCATCGCCCTCGTTAGGGGCATCATCCGTCTGGAGTAACCCCGTTTTATGCCCACCTCCAGGATGCGTATCATTTTCCCGGCTCCGGGAAGATGGTACACCCCCAAAAAGTACCCCTAGTGTGTTCTCCCTCCCCCTGGAAGGCGCTAAAATAGGCTAAAAAGCCCCTATATACTATATATAATAAGGTGTAAGCGCCAAAAACCGAAGTCGAAAAAGGGTATGTTTCCTGCACATAAAGTGGTAAAAGTGGTAGTTTTCCTACCCAAGCTTTCATTATGCGTTTTACCCCACTTTTGCAAGTCCAGTTTTTGAAAAATGCAAGTCCAGTTTGCAAGTCCACTTGCAAGTCCACTACCCAAAATCGACCATTTTGGGCACAAAAAAGGGGAGCCCGAAAGCTCCCCAAATACCCATAAATTACCCCCTAAAAGCATACGGGCTTACAATGTCGTTCCAACACGCCCAAAACGCCCTAAAAATGTCGTTCTAATCCCTTATTTCTCCTCGGACGATACATTACTCATCCGACCACCCGAAATAAGCGTAGATTGCTTAATCACAGCGCGTTTCGTCATTACCGTACCATTTCCACCAAGCCCTGCGTGCAGCAGATAGTTCTTGGTTGCACCTATCTCTTCAGCCGTCAATACGGTGTATATCGCCGAGATGGAGCTGAAATAGAAGTCTTTTCGTCCTTCATGTTTGCCCACCATTAAGTGAACGTGTACTACTTTTGCCATATTTCTATCGTTTTAAGTCCTACATCAGGAGCCACGCACCGCAAAGCGCATCGCCCTCGTTATCGGCTGCAAATATACCAAATAATTATTATATGGAATAAAATCGCATCTTAATTATTCCTAAAACCCAAATTTTTCTTCGCAACAAGACACTAAAAAAGCGGCCGTTAAGCCGCTCTAATCCTTCACCGTTTCCATCTATCCATCGCCTTGTAGGTAAGCCCTCCTACACGCCTCAGAAGCCTCTCAGCCTCTCTGATGTAAAGCAGATGCAATCCGATGTAAACTTTCCCCTCGTTCTATGTAAACCAACCTCTCAGATAATTCAACCAAAATTCAACCAATGTAAACGTTTCGTTTTACACCCTCATTTTCTCTTCATCTATCTAACTATCTCTATTCTAGGTTCTTCCACCATTTTCGGGCTCTCTCTTAAATATACGCTTCGTTTTGTGCCCTCTATAACGACAAATTTTCTTACAGATTTTTCATCTGCTTTAGACATTATATTATTAATCTTCTGTATTCTGAGTTGTTCATACTCTACTTCATCTTCATGCTTTTTCGCCATAATATATTCTTTCGCATATTTTTTTTCAAAATACGATTCTACATCTTTTTTATAGTTTGAATTGAAGGAATATAAAGTATAGCTTGCCTTTCCTAACTTATTTACAGAGGCATACAGTTCGATAGTTGTTTTTCCATCTATAAATTCATGAAATCTGTTTTTTTCTGGATCCATTGAATACACTTTATATGTATTACTTTCGCTATTCACGCATTTCATCAAAAACATATCAAGAAAATCTCTATTAACTGTAATTATTCCATCCAAAAAGCATATTCCTTTATCATTGAATACTGCAAAAAACATAGAGGAAGAAGAACGGGATTGGTAAGCCAAACATTCATATCCTCCAGATTTGATTTTTGTAACCAAACCAGTTGCGGCATTCATCTCTTTCTTTACACTTAACTTGCTTTTACCTAAAAAACCAATACCTTGAGAAAAAACGAAAAAAGAGTCCAACAAAAAGAGAATCAACAATAAATATTTTTTCATAACCCATATTTCCGCAACACTATAATTTTATATTTTTTATAAACACCTGAGTTACTAATAGTTCACTCAAGATTTTGCCATACTAGAATTTTCACTTATCTTAGTGTTGCTATAAAAAACAAGCAATATTCTAAATGACAAGACAAATGTACAAATAAAATCTGAGAAACTCACTTCTTTTGAAGTTTTTTTCGATTATTGAATTATTTGATGCCGTTTAATTCAAAATATAGATTACAACTTTGGATTGAGATGCGAGGTGAATTCAAAGGAAAATGCATACCTTTGCAGTGACAGTTCCCACCACGCTTTCCACTTGCACAGCGAACCAGGGTGGGACTTTTGCTTTTTACAATTATAACTATCATACACATCTTGTTCTATAAAGATACTCCCATACCTCTCTTCCCGACTTCTTCAACCGGATAATCGGGTCTATGAAATACAGTTTGCCATCTTCATCACACAGCACATTATCACTGACATTAGAAACATCAGTTATTGCCAAATATTCATTTCCATAGAAATATCTATCCTCCTTTGTCAAGCCCAATTGATTAATGAGATAATCGTCAATCGTCTTCTGCGATGGTACTTGAAACATATCGGATATATTTCGTTGCTGAAGAACAATCCGGATTCCCTTTATATCCTCTGAAAAGCCAACAAAACGATACCTCGTTGATGGGAATAAGATGTTATGAATCAGATGTTCATAAATGATATCCTCTGGCAAGATATACTTCATCGGAGCCTTTGCAAAAGGAGACTTCATTTTGGTGAAAGTTGTTCCGTCTTCACTCAAAAAGACAATGCTTTCTCCCGTTGGAATCATTCGTCTGTCACCAAATTTACCCCAGTCCGACTTATCTATATACAAGCCTTGTTCTTTGGCGACTTTTATCAAACGTAGGCATTCCTCTTCCTCTGCAGTTCTCGTGCTTTGCCTGTTATCTCCATATTGTTGAGTGGATAGCCCAGTCTCAAACACTCGAATATCGCTTCGGTCGCTATCTGCCTGTACTTTTCGCTCAGGCTCATAACATATTGCAGGGCGTTCCTCCCATCTCTTAAATATATAGTCGATAATTTTTCTTCCATAACTCTTCATTATTATAGTTTTTGCTGCAAATTTACGATTTTATTTTGAAATACCAAAGTTTTCACGGCTTTTTTGTTCAAATAAAAAATCCCTGCCATAGGAAGCCTTTCCTACAGCAGGGATTTTTCTATTGGGAATCATCAAGAATGACTTAACTGTCAATTCTTAACTACTAACTATCAATTCTTAACTATTAACTATCAACTATTTATACTCGCCCCAAGCCTTGATGTCGATATCCTCGAGCTTGGTGGTGCAGAATGCATAGATGAATGCACTCGCCAGACGGCTGTTGGTAATCAATGGCACGTTCAGGTCGATGGCAGCACGACGAATCTTGTAGCCATTGCTCAACTCGCTGCTGGTCAAGTTCTTCGGAATATTCACTACCATATCAATCTCGTGGTTGTGGAGCATCTCCAAAGCCTTAGGCGCACCGCCTTCTGCCTCCTCTGATGGCCAGAGCACACGGGTGTTCTCAATGCCGTTCTCGGTGAGGAACTTGCTACTACCACCGGTTGCATACAGCTTGTAACCATGCTTAACCAGCATCTGGGCAGCATCGAGCAAATCTACCTTCTGCTTGGCAGAACCTGTAGAAAGCAGGATGTTCTTGGCTGGAATGCGATGACCCACAGAAAGCATACTCTTCAAGAGAGCGGTAGATGTATCGTCGCCCAAGCAACCTACCTCACCCGTACTGCTCATATCCACACCCAATACTGGGTCTGCCTTCTGCAGACGGTTGAAGCTGAACTGGGATGCCTTGATACCTACATAGTCGAGATCGAAGAGGTTCTTGTGTGGCTTCTCTACTGGCAAACCGAGCATCACACGGGTAGCCAACTCGATGAGGTTGATCTTCAATACCTTGCTCACGAATGGGAACGAACGGCTGGCACGCAAGTTACACTCGATAACGAGAATATCATTGTCACGAGCCATGAACTGGATGTTGAACGGACCGTTGATGTGCAACTCCTTGGCAATCTGACGACCAACTCGCTTTACACGACGAACTGTCTCAACATACAACTTCTGAGGAGGGAACTGGATGGTAGCATCGCCTGAGTGAACACCGGCAAACTCGATGTGCTCGGAAATCGCATAGGCAATCACCTCACCATTCTTTGCCACTGCATCCATCTCAATCTCCTTGGCATGTTCGATAAACTTACTTACTACCACTGGGTGATCCTCACTTACATTGGCAGCCAACTGCAGGAATCGCTTCAGCTCTTCCTCGTTAGAACATACGTTCATCGCAGCACCAGAAAGCACGTAGCTAGGACGAACCAATACTGGGAAACCTACACGCTCGATGAAGTTGTCGATGTCCTCCATAGAGGTCAGGGCGCTCCACTCTGGCTGGTTGATGCCGTTGTTGGTCAACATCTGAGAGAACTTGGCACGGTCCTCAGCGTTATCGATGTCCTTGGCAGCAGTACCCAGGATTGGCACATTCTGTGCATCCAGGTGCATAGCCAGGTTGTTTGGAATCTGACCACCGGTAGATACGATGACGCCATGAGGCTGCTCCATCTCGATGATATCCATCACACGCTCGAAGGTCAACTCGTCGAAGTAGAGACGGTCGCACATATCGTAGTCAGTAGATACGGTCTCTGGGTTGTAGTTGATCATCACTGAGCGCCAGCCTTCCTTGCGGATGGTGTTCAATGCCTGAACGCCACACCAGTCGAACTCTACGGAAGAACCGATGCGGTAAGCACCTGAACCGAGTACGATGATAGAACGGTGGTCGTTCTCGAAGGTGATGTCGCTCTTCACGCCAGCGTAGGTTACATAGAGGTAGTTGGTCTGGGCAGGATACTCTGCAGCCAGGGTATCAATCTGCTTCACTACAGGCAGGATGCCATAGCTCTTGCGCTTGTTGCGAACCAGGAGGGCTGCCTTGTGCATGTTGCCCAACTCCTGCTCCAAGCCCACGGCACGAGCAACCTGGAAGTCGGTGAAACCGTAAACCTTAGCAGAACGGAGCAGATCCTGACCGATGGTATTGATGTTGCACTTCTTCATCGCCTCGTCGATGTCGATGATGTGCTTCAACTTCTCCAGGAACCACTTGTCAATCTTGGTCAAGTCGTGAATCTGATCTACGGTATAGCCCTTGTGCATTGCCTTTGAAATCACGAACACACGCTTATCTGTTGGCTCGCGCAAAGCTGCATCGATATCATCGATTTCAAGCTCCTTGTTCTCTACGAAACCGTGCATGCCCTGACCAATCATACGAAGACCCTTCTGGATGGCCTCCTCGAAGTTGCGGCCGATGGCCATTACCTCACCTACTGACTTCATAGATGAACCCAACTCCTTATCTACGCCACGGAACTTAGACAAGTCCCAACGAGGAATCTTACATACCACGTAGTCCAATGCTGGCTCAAAGAAGGCTGATGTGGTCTTGGTTACAGAGTTCTTCAACTCGAACAGACCGTAACCCATACCAAGCTTGGCTGCAACGAAAGCCAATGGATAACCGGTAGCCTTAGAAGCCAAGGCAGATGAACGGCTCAAGCGGGCATTCACCTCGATAACGCGATAGTCCTCGCTCTTAGGGTCGAAGGCATACTGCACGTTACACTCACCCACGATTCCGATGTGACGGATAATCTTGATGGCGAGGGCACGGAGCTTATGATACTCAGCATTGCTCAGGGTCTGAGATGGAGCGATAACGATACTCTCACCAGTATGGATGCCCAGTGGGTCGAAGTTCTCCATGTTACAAACTGTGATACAGTTGTCGTAACGGTCACGAACCACCTCATACTCAATCTCTTTCCAGCCCTTCAAGCTCTTCTCTACCAATACCTGTGGAGAGAATGAGAAGGCCTTCTCTGCGAGCTTGTTCAGCTCCTCCTCGTTGTCTGCGAAACCAGAACCGAGTCCACCCAGTGCATAAGCAGCACGGATGATGACAGGATAGCCGAGCTCGGCAGCAGCCTTGCGGGCCTGCTCGATGTTCTCGCAAGCCTCACTCTTGATGGTCTTCACGTTGATTTCATCCAGCTTTTCTACGAAGAGCTCACGGTCCTCAGTATCCATGATAGCCTGTACTGGAGTACCCAATACCTTGACATTATATTTCTCCAGGATGCCCTGGCGATAGAGTTCCACACCACAGTTGAGGGCTGTCTGACCACCGAAGCTGAGGAGGATACCGTCTGGCTTCTCCTTCTGGATGACACGCTCTACGAAGTATGGCTGCACTGGCAGGAAGTAAATCTGGTCGGCAACACCTTCTGATGTCTGTACGGTTGCGATATTCGGGTTGATGAGCACAGTCTCGATACCTTCCTCGCGCAATGCCTTCAGGGCCTGCGAACCTGAGTAGTCGAACTCACCTGCTTCACCGATCTTCAAGGCTCCAGAACCTAAGAGGAGCACCTTCTTTATATTTTCGTCTTTCATCTTTATTCCTAATTATTTAAGTGTTTCTACAAACTTATCAAACATGAACTCTGTATCCACAGGGCCTGAGCAAGCCTCTGGGTGGAACTGGCTTGAGAACCAAGGGTTCACCTTGTGGCGGATACCCTCGTTAGAGCCATCATTCATATTTACAAAGAGTTCCTCCCAGTCGTTGCCCAATGTCTTGGCATCAACGGCATAACCGTGGTTCTGAGAGGTGATGTAGCAATTGTTGGTTCCTACCATGCGCACTGGCTGGTTGTGTGAACGGTGACCATACTTCAACTTGTAGATGGTAGCACCGGCTGCCTTGGAAAGCAACTGGTTACCCATACAGATACCGCAGATAGGCTTGCGGCTCTGGCTAATCTGCTTGCGAATAATGTTTACTGCATCCTCACACATGTCTGGGTCGCCAGGACCATTGGCCAGGAACAGTCCGTCGAAATCCATATCGGTGTAATCGTAATTCCAAGGCACACGGATCACCTCTACGCCTCTGTTGATGAGGCAACGGATGATGTTTGCCTTCACACCGCAGTCAACGAGTACCACCTTCTTGCCGGCACCCTCGTTGTAACGGATAATCTCCTTGCAGCTCACCTGGTCAACGAAGTTTACACCCTCGTAGTTAGCCTCAGGGATGTTGTCTGGTTCATCATCAAAGAGAATCTTACCCATCATCACACCATGCTCACGAAGCACCTTAGTCAACTCACGGGTATCGATGCCTGTGATTCCTGGCACCTTTTCGCGCTTCAACCAGTCGGCAAGACTCTCCACTGCATTCCAGTGGCTGTACTGCTCGCTGTAATCATTCACGATGATGGCAGAAGCATAAATCTTGTCACTCTCCATGAAGGTTGGCAAACCGTTCTCCTCGAAAGTAAATGGTGGCACACCATAGTTGCCCACGAGAGGGAATGTAAGTGTCATCAACTGACCGGCGTAAGAAGGGTCGGTCAAACTCTCTGGATATCCCATCATGGCTGTGTTGAACACAACCTCGCCCGCTACAGGAGCGTCATATCCAAAAGATTTGCCATGGAACTTGGTTCCATCGCTCAAAACTAAGGTTACTTTTTTCATATCTGACATTTGATTCTTTTATTTCATACTTATAAGAGCAAATGAATTCTTCACTCTTCGTTCTTCTCTATTCACTTATTTATGATAAACGTTTTCGATGTAGTTTACAAACGACTGGTTGCAGAGCTTCGTGCCGCCTGGGGTTGGATAATGACCGGTGAAATACCAGTCACCCTTGTGGTTTGGAATCGCCTCGCGCAAGCCCTCGATGCTCTGGAATACGAGTTGGATAGGAGTAGTCATGCCCTCTGGACGAAGCATCTCAACAATCTTCTCGTTGATTTCCTCAGTGCTGAATGGCTTGTAGATGGAGCGTACCGGATTGATCTGCTCCTCCTTTGGCTTTGCCAATTCTGCCTTGCAAGCCTCATAGGTCTGCTCGATAAGGTCTTCCATCTTGCGCTCTTTCAAAAGCTGGATGGCAGCACGGAACACGCAGAACTCTTCCAGTCTTGCCATATCAATACCGTAGTAATCCGGATAACGGATCTGAGGGGCACTGGAAACCACTACAATCTTCTTAGGATGCAGACGGTCGAGGATGCGGAGAATACTCTCCTTCAGGGTTGTACCGCGCACGATACTATCATCGATAATGACAAGATTATCCACATTCGGCTCAATGCTTCCGTAGGTTACATCATACACATGGCTCGCCAGGTCGTTACGACTGTTGCCCTCGGTGATGAAGGTACGGAGTTTGATATCCTTCCATGCTATCTTTTCTGAGCGGACGAAGTCGCCGAGGATTTCGTATAATTCTTCTTTTGATGGAACATGGTCGAGGTTGGCAATCTGCTCAATCTTGGTCTCATTAAGATACTTCTTGAAACCGCTCAACATGCCATAGTAAGCCACCTCGGCAGTGTTCGGGATGTAGCTGAACACGGTGTGATCTACATCATAATCCACTGCCTTCAGGATAGGCTGGGTCAACTGCTCGCCCAACTGCTTACGCTCCTGGTAGATATCCTTGTCGGAACCACGGCTGAAGTAGATGCGCTCGAATGAGCAGGCTGAATCGCCCTTCTGCTCCATGATGCGCTCGATGGTACACTCGCCGTTCTTCTTCACGAGAAGCGCCGTGCCCGGCATCAGTTCCTGCACTTCCTCTGCCTCCAAGTCGAAGGTGGTCTGGAGTACAGGGCGCTCGCTGGCTACTACCACGATTTCATCGTTCTTGTAATAGAACGCAGGACGGATGCCCCAAGGGTCGCGCATAGAGAACATTTCACCCGAACCGGTGATACCGCAAACCACATAACCGCCATCAAAGTTCTTCATCGTGGTCTTGAGTACATTGCTCATCTTCACGTGGTCTTCTATATAGTTGGTGATATCGGTATTCTGCATCTCCATCGCCTTTGCAGCTACGAAGTTGCGCTCCACCTCTCTGTCCAGACGGTGGCCCATCAGTTCAAGCATGATGTAGGTGTCGCTGTAGATGCGAGGACTCTGACCCTGCTTGGTAAGTTCCTCGAAGATTTCATCTACGTTGGTCATGTTGAAGTTACCACAAAGGCAGAGGTTCTTCGCCTTCCAGTTGTTACGTCGCAGGAATGGGTGCACATACTGAATACCACTCTTTCCGGTGGTACTGTAGCGCAGGTGTCCCATATAAAGTTCGCCTGCAAAAGGCAGTTCCTCTTTAGCGAACTTTGCATCAGCAAGCTGCTCGGGAGTCAGGCTCTTGAAGTTGGCATTCGCCTTGCCGAAGATTTCGGTCACGGCATTCTTGCCCTCTGCACGCTCACGGAACATATACTCATGACCAGGCTTACCGCCCAGTTTGACACAAGCCATACCAGCACCCTCCTGGCCACGGTTGTGCTGCTTCTCCATCATCAGATAGAGTTTGTTGAGTGCGTACATCCAAGTACCATACTTCTGCTGGTAATACTCCAGTGGCTTGAGCAATCTGATCATTGCTACACCACACTCATGTTTCAATGGTTCCATCTCTCTATTATCCTTATCTTATTTAGTTAAATTTGAATATACCTATCCGAGGGATTCCCCTCCAAAAAAAGGGAAACGTCAAGAAATGACGAATCCCTTTATATATTATTCTACAGTAACTGACTTGGCCAAGTTTCTAGGTTGGTCAACGTCCTTGCCCTTACATACAGCTACATGGTAAGCCAAGAGCTGCAAAGGAATGGTAGCCAATAATGGCTCCAGGCACTCCAAGGTCTCAGGGAGTTCAATCACTTCGTCGGCAATCTTGGAAATAGTTTCATCACCCTTGCTCACAATAGCAATGACACGACCCTGACGGGCCTTGATTTCCTGGATATTAGACAAGACCTTCTCGTACATGAAGTTGTGGGTAGCAATAACTACCACTGGCATATCGCTGTCAATCAATGCGATAGGACCATGCTTCATCTCCGCTGCAGGATAACCCTCAGCGTGGATGTAGCTAATCTCCTTCAACTTCAATGCACCCTCAAGAGCCACAGGATACTGGAATCCACGGCCCAGATAGATGAAATTGCGAGCGTATGTAAACGTACGGCTCAAGTCAGCTATCTTATTGTTGAGCTTCAACACTTCCTTCATCTTGGCAGGAATGTTCCAAAGCTGTTCTGTAATCTTCTGATATTCATTTTCGCTGATGGTTCCCCTCTCCTTACCGATGGCAAGTGCCAGGAGGATAAGGACGGTAACCTGACCAGTGAACGCCTTGGTAGAGGCAACACCAATCTCCGGACCTACGTGAATATAGGTACCCGTATCTGTCTCTCGTGCGATGGAAGAACCGATGGAGTTACAGATACCATAGATAAACGCACCGCTCTCCTTGGCAAGCTTGATGGCAGCCAGGGTATCAGCGGTTTCACCACTTTGGGAAATGGCGATGACCACATCATCCTTCGTTACCACAGGATTACGGTAACGGAATTCAGATGCATATTCCACTTCCACAGGGATGCGACAATAGTTCTCTATCATCTGCTTGCCGATAAGTCCGGCATGCCATGATGTACCACAAGCCACGATGATGATTCGCTTGGCATTGAGAAGCTGCTGGCGATGGTCGGTAATGGAGCTGAGCACGACACCCATCTCAGTCTCCTTCTTGCTGGTTGTATCGTCGCCATCAGTCATTACGCGAGTTTCCACTGTGCGGCTAACTACACGGCCACGCATACAGTTACGAAGGCACTCTGGCTGCTCAAAAATTTCCTTCAACATAAAGTGAGGGAAACCACCCTTCTCTATCTGACCGAGATCAATGTCTACGGTCTGTACCTCAGGGTTGAGTTTAACGTTCTGGATGTTCACCACCTGCAATTCCTCACCGAGGCGCATCACAGCGATGTTACCATCCTCCAGATAAACCACCTTATCTGTATATTCGATGATAGGACTGGCATCAGAACCGAGATAAAACTCACCATCCTTTCCGATACCTACAACCAACGGACTCTGCTTACGGGCAGCAATGATCTGATTAGGGTTACGCTTATCAAGAATAGCGATAGCGTAGGCTCCGATTACCTGACGGAGAGCCACCTGAACGGCAGTCAGCAAGTCGAGATTTTTCTTTATCTGAATATATTCAATCAGCTGAACGAGAACCTCAGTATCCGTCTCGCTCTTAAACTCTACTCCCTTAGCAATGAGATTCTTCTTGATATCGGCATAGTTTTCTATGATTCCATTATGAATCATGGCAAGGTTCTTGCTAGAGGAATAATGCGGGTGAGCATTTACAGCTGAAGGCTCTCCATGGGTAGCCCAACGAGTATGAGCAATACCCACATGTCCCGAAATATCCTTATCAGAGCAGAACGCTTCAAGATCTGCCACCTTACCCTTTGCTTTGTAAACGTTCAAAGCACCATCATTACTGATAAGAGCCACGCCTGCACTATCATATCCACGATATTCCAAACGCTTTAAACCTTTGATAAGAGCAGGATAAGCCTCACCCTTACCTAAATATCCTACAATGCCACACATATATATTATTATTTTTGTAGTATCCTGATTTTACTCCCACCTATTACCTGCTATCGCAAGATATTGACAATCAATGATGCAATAGAAATCAATGTTCCAACGGCAGAGAACCACAATGTAGTAGATGAACCGATAGATGAGTTTTGAGCTTTCACCTTATTTGGTTCTACATAGATAATATCATTCTGCTGCAGATAATAGAATGGTGAATTAATAATATTTGCATCATTCAAGTTCATACGATAAGTATGCTTCTCTCCTGCTGCATCCTGACGAATCAATAATACATTGTCACGCTTACCATAGATGGTTAAGTCGCCACACTGTGCCAAAGCTTCAAGAATACTCATCTTCTCCTGTGGAGCATAAATAATTCCTGGCTTTTCTACTTCACCTAATACAGATACATGGTAACTGCCCATGCGAACCGTAACAATAGGATTTTCTTTTTCTGCCAGATAAGGCTTCACCTTATTCTTGATGAGATCTTCAGCCTGCTTCTTGGTCAAACCACCGACATGCAAGGTTCCAACAACAGGAAACTCAATATTACCATCATTATCAACCAGATATCCTTGCAGGGAACCACTACCATAACTCAGCTGTCCGCCTGTACCCAATGTTTGAGAGACAGAGAGGTTGAAAGGCATGGCAGCCTTTGGATCTGTTGTAATTACTGTAATTGTAAGTTCGTCCTTAGGCATAATCTTGGCTTCATAAAGCATTCTTGAAGCAGCCAAGCTGATAGAATCTGCATTTTGGAAATAAGCTACATTCTTAGTACTTCCACAACTGCCAAGTACTAAGAGCATAGCCAAAGCGACTAAAACTGAACTAACGAGTTTTTTCATTTTCTAAAATTTTCGTTTTAAAATATTGGTGCAAAATTACGGTATTTTTTTGAATACTGCAAATTTTTGCACCAATAATTCTATTTACGTCTATTTTTTTTTGAAATAATAGCCTTTTTTACTTATCTTCGATGCCATTTGATGGCAAATTAAAGCTATAACTGTTATCGAAAATCTTCTTCACTTTATTAATCTCAACGAAGGTTGTGCCTCCACCCTCTCCAAAGCTACCGCTCAGATAAGCAATCTTATCCTCCTCACCTAAGTAGCCTTTCTGGCGAAGCATACGTACCGCTGCGGTAAACATAGCCTTGGTAGAAACCTGATCCTTCTGATGAATTGGAATAATACCATAGCTCAGATTCAACCAGCGCTGGAGTTTTTCCTTATAGCAGATTGCCAATACCGGATTTGGACCACGGAAGGCTGCCAGGTCGCGTGCAGTCTGACCGGTTTCACCATCAGTGATGATACCGGCAACACCCAACTTCTTAGTAGCCTCAATGGCAGCATGAGCCAGGAAGAGTTTCTGGTCAATCTTACCATCTTCCATTGGATCAATATCATTCAGTGGAGACTTATCCTTCTCTGCCTGCTCAGCAATACGAGCCATGGTCTGCACAGCCTCTACAGGATACTTACCGCTTGCTGTCTCACCAGAAAGCATCAGCGCATCGGTGCGATAGAAGATAGCATTGGCAATATCGGTTACCTCTGCACGGGTAGGACGTGGATTCTTAATCATGGTATGCAACATCTGTGTAGCCACGATTACCGGTTTCTGCGCCTTCACACACTTAGAGATGATGCGGCGCTGGATGCCTGGAATTCTCTCGATTGGCACCTCGATACCCAGGTCACCACGGGCAATCATAATACCATAGCAGGCATCAATAATCTCGTCAATATTATCAACACCTTCCTGATTTTCTATCTTTGAGATAATCTTGATATCGCTGTTGTGAGCGTCCAAGATATCCTGAACTGCCTTCACATCGGCTGCATTGCGCACAAAAGAGTGAGCGATGAAATCAATATCCAACTCGATAGCGAGTTCAATATTCCGGCGGTCTTTCTCTGTCAGTGCAGGCAGGTCGATATGCTCTCCCGGCACATTCACGCTCTTGTGAGCCCCGAGCACTCCCTCGTTCTGAACCTCGGCAACCAGCATAGGCCCCTGATTGTCGATAATCTTCATATCGAGTTCACCATCATCGAAGAGCAAATCATCACCTACCTTAACATCGGCTGCGATGTCAGGATAGCTCACATTCACAATATCATGAGAAGACTCCATTTCCGGACGTCCAAAGATTTTCACTACATCACCAACATTGTAGTGGATAGGTTCCTTCACACCTGTAGTTCGCACCTCAGGACCTTTGGTATCAATCATAATACCAATATGTGGAGACACGGCTCTTACATTCTTTACGATGGTGCGTATACCCTCTTCTGTGGCATGAGCAGTATTCATACGAACAACGTTCATACCGGCGAAAAACAGTTTTCGGATAAAATCCTGATCACATCTACGATCACTGATGGAAGCGACAATCTTTGTTTGTTTCATATTTGTAATTTACCTTATTGAAATTTCAATGTTTGCGGTATTTCTACCATATTTCTTAAATTGCGTGCAAAGATACAAAGAATTTCTGAAATAAAAAACATCTGAAATACAAAATATATATAAAATATTGAGTTACTTTCAAATTGAAAGCGCATAAAACAGAAAATCTAGCCAATGGGACACTTCTCGTTCCCATTGACTAGATAACAAATCTATTAATCCCGTTGAAAAACAGGATTTTTAATGATCAATTCTAAATTAGATATCCAAGTCTGGCGCCTTCTCAGCTCCTGCTGCTGCCTCAAACTTAGGCATCACATTGAAATTGAAGAGGCCGGCGATAAGGGCACTTGGCATTTTTCTAACCGTCTGGTTATAGTTCTGAACGGCTTCATTATATTTGCGACGTGCCTCGCTGATACGGTTTTCCGTACCCTCTTCCTGAACCTGAAGAGCCTTGAAGTTCTCGCTGGCTTTCAACTCAGGATATTTCTCGGCCACTACCATCAGTTTGGAGAATGCATTCGCCAACTCGCCCTGTGCAGCAGCATATTTCTTCAGGCTAGCCTCAGTAAGATTATTGGCATCCAGCTTTACCTGACCAACAGCAGCACGAGCCTTGGTTACCTCGGCAAAGGTTTCTTTCTCATGCTTGGCATAAGCCTTTACTATCTTTGCCAACTGTGGCATCATGTCTGCACGACGCTGATACTGAGTCTGAACATTAGCCAACTCTGTGGTAGCCAACTCCTGTTTCTCTACCAATCCGTTATAACCACTGAACATCCATAGTACCAGCACAACTACGATGCCCAGAATAATCCAGCTTTTCTTTATACCTTTCTTTGCCGGTTGCATGTTTGAATTCATTGTCTGTTCCATTGTCATTATTATTAATTATTAATTCTAAACTATAAACTATTAACTATCAAAGGCATCACCATCCTCCGCCAGAGCCGCCTCCGCTAAAGGTACCTCCGCCAAAAGAACCGCCCGAGAAACCGCCGCCGGAAGAACCGCCACCTCCCATAAAGAAAGGAGGTATCCAGTCATCATCGTTGTTTCTCCTACGAGACTGATTTCTCTGCTGATTCTTCGGTCTTGGCTTCACAATACCGAGCATCTCCAGAATATACCTGATAAACAGATAGATAGGAATACCGAAGAAGATAAGGAACAGGATAATGACCAGGAACCAGTCGTCTTCGTCATTAACCGAACCTTCATCAACATCCGCAATTCCCGTCCGTCCACTTTTCACCTTATTATATATAGCACGGCTCACAGATGCTACTGCCTCGCCCGGATTGCCTTCACGCATATACTTCACGATGCAAGCTCGGGCAATATCATCACAGTCCACATCGGTCAACTCCCCCTCCAGTCCACTTCCTGGAGCAATAAAGTACTTATGGTCCTCCACCGCGATGACGATAACCAGTCCTCTCCGACTCTTCTTGTAACCGATACCATATTGGTTGCCCACATCCTGCGCCATCCGAAAGGCATCCTGGTTGTCAACCTTTCCCACAATGATGAGCACATTCTGTACGCCACACTCCAACTTCAGTTTCTGAAGATAGAAATTGGCAGAATCCTTCTGAGCCTTATCAACATATCCATCCGGGTCGGAAACATATTGCGTAGAATCCCTGAGGAAAGGAATCGGTACATTTTTCGCCGTCCAGACCTCCCCAGCCATCAACGCCAATGCATGAAAGGCAACCATCATCAAAGCAAAAAAATATCTCTTAAATCTCATAATTTCTCTATTTTGGTGCAAAAATACGCAATAAAAACCTTATATGCAAATACTTAGAACATTATTTTTGCAAAAAAAGCCTTAAGTATTTTGTTATATCATAAAAAACTTGTATCTTTGCACACCGAAATAAAGATTAACAAGTAAAATTAGTAAAAAATAAAGAAATGACCAAAGCAGATATCATTAATGAGGTAGCTATCGCTACTGGTATGCCTAAGAAAGAAGTAGGTACTGTAGTAGAGGCTTTTATGGAAGAGGTTAAGAAGTGCCTCATCGAAAAGAAGGACAATGTATACTTGCGTGGCTTCGGCAGCTTCAACATCAAGCATCGTGCTGCTAAGACTGCCCGTAACATCTCTAAGAATACAACCATCACGATTCCAGCTCACGACTTACCAAGCTTCAAGCCATCAAAGAGCTTCATCGAGGAGATGCAGAACGCTCAGTAATACTGCTGGACAGGAAGAGAGAAATATCATTTTTTATAATAACAATATTTTAAAATTTTAAAATCATGCCAAACGGAAAGAAAAAGAAGGGCCACAAGATGGCTACTCACAAGCGTAAAAAGAGATTACGTAAGAACAGACATAAGAGCAAGTAAGCTAGCAGTGTAGCTAGTCTACTATAGCTCTCGGTCAGTTCGTGACTGAGGGGGTGTGTCAGTTCTGATATGGAATGACATACCCTTTTTTTGTATTAATTTAAAGTAAAAAGATTATTGAAGATATGACAAGCGAAGTTGTAATTGATGTCCAACAGAAAGACATCTCTATCGCACTCATGGAGGACAAGCAGCTGGTGGAATACCAGAACGAACCTCGTGAAGCATCGTTCTCTGTGGGCAACATCTACATCGCAAAGGTAAAAAAACTGATGCCGGGTCTTAACGCCTGCTTCGTGGATGTAGGTTATGAACGCGACGCCTTTCTTCATTATCTTGACCTAGGAAGTCATTTTAATTCCTACCAGAAGTACCTTAAACAAGTACAGAGCGACAGAAAGAAACTTTTCCCATTCTCTAAAGCCAGCAAAATGCCTGAATTGGAAAAGGACGGCAGCATACAGAATGTGCTCAAAGCAGGACAGGAAGTGCTGGTACAAATCGTAAAGGAACCAATCTCTACCAAGGGACCTCGACTCACAGGCGAAATCTCATTCGCGGGCCGATACCTGGTACTCATGCCATTCGGTGATAAAGTTTCTGTCTCGTCGAAAATTAAAAGCGGTGAAGAACGCTCTCGACTCAAACAACTCATTCACAGCATCAAACCAAAGAATTGCGGCGTTATCGTCCGCACTGTGGCTGAGGGTAAGAAGGTCGCTGAGCTCGATGCTGAGCTGAAAGTCCTGGTGAAGCGATGGGAGGATGCTATCGCCAAGGTACAGAAGACCCAGCAGCGCCCGCAACTTGCATTCGAGGAGACCGGAAGAGCCGTTGCTCTCTTGCGTGACTTGTTTAACCCATCTTACGAGAACATCTACGTGAACAACGAAGATGTGATGAACGAGGTGAAGAACTATGTTTCTCTAATAGCCCCTGAAAAGGCGGGCATAGTTAAGCTCTACACCGGTAAGGTGCCTATCTTCGACAATTTCAGCATTACCAAGCAGATTAAAGCTGGCTTTGGTCGTGTTGTTAACTACAAGCACGGTGCTTATCTCATCATCGAGCACACCGAGGCCTTGCATGTTGTCGATGTAAACAGTGGTAACAGAACTCGTGAGAAAGGTCAGGAAGCAAATGCACTGGATGTTAACCTCGGCGCTGCTGATGAGTTGGCAAGACAATTGCGCCTCCGAGATATGGGAGGTATCATTGTTGTCGACTTCATCGACATGAATCTTGCCGAAGACCGACAGTTGCTCTATGAACGCATGTGCAAGAACATGCAGAAGGACCGTGCCAAGCACAACATCCTGCCATTGAGCAAGTTCGGACTGATGCAGATTACACGCCAGCGTGTACGTCCGGCTATGGATGTGAATGTAGATGAAACCTGCCCTACCTGTTTCGGTACGGGCAAGATCAAGTCTAGCATCCTCTTCACCGACCAGTTGGAAAGAAAAATCGACCGCCTAGTTAACAAGATCGGCGTCAAGAAATTCACTTTGTATGTGAATCCTTACGTAGCTGCCTTCATCAACAAGGGCTTCATTTCCCTGAAGCGCAGATGGCAGTTTAAGTATGGTTTCGGCTTCAATGTGATTCCTTCACAGAAACTGGCATTCCTCCAGTACGAATTCTACGACAAGGACAACCAGTATCTGGACATGCAGGAAGAACAGGAAACAAAGTAAGTTTTTAATTATCAGAAAAAAGCTCCATTCGCATCTGATTGCGAATGGAGCTTTTTTATTTTGTTTTTCTACACCTTATTATATATAGGGCATTTTAGTACTCTATCTCATTATTCACCATCTTCTCTGTATCCCAAGGTGCAGGAGCACCGCCGAGATAACGATGGAACCAGTCGAGGTGCGCATTGTAATAGAGTGGCATCGACTTCAGGTTGCTTGGCCAGTGACCATCATACTTCAAGACTATCAGTCGCGAAGGAATGTTCAGGGTCTGCAAAGCTGTAAAATATTGCAAACTCTGGGTATACGGTACACGATAGTCCAGTTCGCCCGTCATCACGAGGGTTGGTGTTGAGAAGTTCTTGATGTATGAGGATGGTGACCACTTCTCGTAGAGATCGGAATTATAAGGCTGTCCCTCTAACTCAAAGTTAGGAAACCATACTTCCTCAGTACTGCCCCACATAGAGCGCAAGTCATATACGCCCATCATGGAAGCCAGACACTTGAATCGCTTGGTATGTCCCTGCAGCCAGTTCATCATGTAACCGCCATACGACCATCCCATCGCTCCCATCCTCGTGGAGTCAACATATTCCAGGGTTGCCAATTTATCGGTAACCTTCATTACATCCTCGAATACCTTTCCACCCCAGTCACCGGAAATGGAACGGGTGAAAGCCTGACCATATCCCGTAGAGCCATGAGGGTTAGGATAAGCCACCACATAACCGGCAGCAGGATAAACCTGCCAGTCGCCACGGAAGGAATTCATCCACTGCATCTGTGGTCCGCCATGCACATTGATGATAAGCGGATATTTCTTGCTGGCATCAAAGTTGTGTGGCTTCACGATGAATACCTGTACCTTGTCGCCACCAGCACCCTCTACCCAGATACTCTCAGATGGACGGATATCCACCTCATCCTCCAACTGCTGGTTGAGGAAGGTAATCTGCTGTTCCTTGCCGCTGGCTACAGAAGTTCCATTCCACTTCTTCATCTGCTGGCGATAGAGAGCCGATGGCTTGCCTGTCGTGCTATAGGTATAATATACCATACCTTTATTGTCGAAATCAAACTCCGAGATGGCCTTGCCCGTCAATACCGGCGAGATGGTTTTTCTGGCTATATCGAGCTTGTAGAGCGGCTCAGCGCCCTGTACCTGACCGAGGAAGAAGATACTCTTGCTGTCGGGAGCCCATTTGTAATCATCTACCCAGTTGTCAAACTTCTCTGTCAGGATGGTAGACTTCTTTGCAGCCCGGTCGTAGATAGCAAGACGGAAGCGATCAGACTCATAACCAGGCACTTGCTGCAAGCGGTAAGCGATATACTTGCCGTCAGGCGAATAGGCTGGAGTACCATCCCAAGCCTTGTTCTCCTTCGTGATGCAGACCGGTTCTCCCCCATTCACAGATACCGTCCACAGGTCGGCATTGGTGCTAGCCTCCTGATGCTCATCATGATTGGATACGAAACAGATCTCCTTGCTGTCAGGAGAGAATTGATAGGTGATTCCACCCCCAACCACGAATATCAGCGAATAATTACCCGGAGTCAGATCCTTGTAAGTCTTCGTCTGTGTATCGAAAAGGATAAGGTGATTGCATCTGCCATCATTATAGCTCGTCCAATGACGGTAGAGCAACTTGTCGGCGATATGCGCCTGTACAGGTCCCTGCTCCTTTTTCTCCATCCGAGCCTTGTTAGCCTTGGCATCAGCTCCCAGGTCGGGATATACTTCTGCGGTAAAGGCAATGTATCGCTCATCCGGAGAGATGACAGGACTACCGATACCCAACTCATAATCAGTTACCTGTTCCGTCTCGCAGGTAGTCAGATCCATGCGAAAGATTTGAGCCGTCCCTTTCTCATAATTAGTAAAGAAGATACTCTTTCCATCCTTGCTCCACACGGCAGAACTGCTCTTTCCATCCTCGGTAAGAGCCTTGGCGTGAGAGCCATCCGCATTCATGATGTAGATGTCGGAGCCAGACTTCTGGTTCTTCAGGTCAGAAGAACTGGCGGTATAGCAAACCGTCTTACCATCAGGCGAAAGGCTCACCGAAGATACGCCCTTCACCCTGTACAAATCCTCGATGGTAAACGCTCTTTTCTGAGCGTTTGCCGAAAGCAGCGCCATCACGAGTGCTGCCGAAAACATCAATCTTTTGTTCATATAACCTATTAATATTTATATTTACGATGCAAAAATAGCAATTATTTTTGGATTTTCTGCAACCTTTTCACTACTTTTATCGTCTAAGCTATAAATAACATTGATAATAACATAAAAAAGAAAGGAAAAGATTATGATTTTAAGTACAACTCCAACCATAGAAGGCCACCCTATCCGCGAATACCGTGGCGTAGTGACCGGCGAAACCATCATCGGTACCAACTTTGTAAAGGATTTCTTTGCCAGTGTCCGTGATGTAATCGGCGGCAGAAGCGGTTCTTACGAAAGCACCCTCCGCGAGGCTAAGGATACAGCCCTCAGAGAGATGGCCGACCGTGCCGCATCCCTGGGCTGCAACGCCATCGTGGGCATCGACCTGGATTACGAAACCGTAGGAAAAAGCGGCTCTATGCTGATGGTAACATGCAGCGGAACGGCGGTGATTATCTAAGTTGACTGTACAAAAGAACAAAACATGCTTGAAATGGGGCGGTAACTGCCTTTAAAAACGAGTTACCGCCCCTGTTCAGATATATTTTTATCTATATAGTGTGGTGACATACACCTGATGAAGGTCACCAACTTTCTTCTATTTCATTTATTCTATCACCCAATCCTCTATACTTCGCTGGTTTTCAGAGAAGTTAATACCCACTTTCACAACCTTTCGCCCATCATCAGCAAAAGCCTTGGCATAGTCCTTGTCGCTGATTTGCGCCATGGCGATGTCGGCAGACTTCTTATATTTCAACTCAAAGATAAAGATACTCTTATCCGTCTTGAGCACAAGGTCTATTCTTCCATCCGAAGTGGTATGCTCCACCTTCACATCTTCGCCAAGCATGGTGAAGATGGTGAATATCACGGCTTGATAGTGACGCTCATTATTGTTGATAATCGTATATGGGAACTTATCATAGAATGCCTTCAAATGAGGCATAAAAGCTTCCATGTCATCATTGATGAGCACATTCTTTTTATAAGCATATACGATAGCATCAAGTTCGCCTACCTCTGAAGGGGTATAATATTGGCAAAGGCTTTCCGAAAAACCTTGTCTAACTTCTTGATTAGGAAAACTGAGGTAATACATACCTAACTGCTTGTCATATCCCTTAATCGTAAGATACCCACTTTGGAAAAGGACTGGCACAGGGTCAGTAATCGTCTCAGTAGGAACATCGAAGCGTTTTGCTCTAGCCCAGATATCATTTAAGTCCATCATATCCAAATTCTTCTGCTGCATCAGTTCTATCAGGAACGTAGGCGTACCAGATGTAAACCAATAGCTATTAAACTCCTTATCATCCAAAGCATTGATAATGCTGTAAGGATTGAAGATATCCTCGCTATTGATACTGAAGTGGTAGCCATCATAATGCTGCTTGAGTTGCTGCAAGGTCTCCTCATAAGTGAGTCCATTATGCTCAGCCATCTCCTCGATTCCCTCACGGAAATACTGAGTCAATTCACTCTTGGTAATACCACAACAGCTACTGTATTCATCCTTCAACGTGAGAATCTTAAGATTGTTCAACTCGCTAAAGATGCTGAGCTGACTAAACTTGGAGATACCTGTGATGAATACAAAGCGGATGTTTCCCTCTTGCTGCTTCAAGGGGCTGAAGAAATCTCGCATGATATTGCGGATGGTTTTCTGCAAGTCTTCGTCACTGACAGAATCATGCATAGGAGCATCATATTCGTCTATGAGAACAACAACTTGTTTACCTGTTTGAGCAGCTGCTGCAAGCAAGATGTTCTTAAGACGACCTCCAAAAGACTTCTCATCTATTGGATTAACTTTTAAACCATATTTTTTCTCTTCTACTTCTAGTATTCCGTTTAGAATTGAATATGTATTCTCCAAACTATAATACTTACCACAGCTCAAATCCAAGTGGATGACAGGATATGCCGTCCACTCCTTCTCCATCTGTTCGATGGCAAGTCCCTTGAACAGTTCTTTCTTACCCTCGAAGTAAGCCTGGAGGGTAGATACAAACAAGGATTTTCCGAATCGACGTGGGCGACTCAGAAAATGAAACTTGGCATAATGAGCCAACTGATAGACGATAGCCGTCTTGTCAGCATAGAAGTAATTCCCCTTCACGATTTCGGAGAACGTTTGTATTCCCAAAGGATATCTCTTTGAAGCCATAATCTTACTCTTAATAATTAATGTACAAAGATACAGATAATATTTCAGAAAACAAGCATTTTTCTGATTATTAACAATATATCACTGCAAAAATAGAACCGCAATTCAACAAAACATGCTTGAAACGGGGCGGTAACGGCCTTAAAAAACGAGTTACCGCCCTAGTTCAAGCATATTTTATCTAAAATCCTTTGCGGTATTCAAATAAAAATATTATCTTTGTAGCCAATTATCAGAGCCTTAGGGCTAATTGTTATCATAAAATAAGACTTTACAGACTAGACTACCAGAGTCTATTTCAAGAAAATAGGGAACGTTATGAAATATCAACGCTCCCTATTTTTGTATATCAATACCCTGGGTTTTGATTCAAACTTGGATTCGCATTTATTTCATCTTGAGGAATAGGTAAAAGCAACTGATATTTTTCTAATCCGAGTTCTTTCATCGCCAAACCATTCCTTTTCAAGAAAGCAAAATAGTCTTGCAATTTAAGAGACTTCCTCAGTTGTTTAATTCCTTCAACAGAAACACTTGTTCCAGAAATACCATTCACATTATCTACTTCTGAAATATATTTTGAAGCCTTTGCATTGTTACCCAAGTGAATTTCGCATTCAGCATATAAAAGCTTGACATCCGTAGTAGTCATAATAGGTACTACCTTTTCAGGACTTCCGTCTACATTTACCCTAGAGTCTCTTGACTCATTGCCAACCTTCAAAGCCAATATTAAATCTTTGTTTTCAGATGTATATTTTGTTGGAACTTTTTCCATAGAGTATATATTTTTGTCAACAACTTGTTGGAGAAGATTACTAGCTGCAGCCCATTTTTGCTGATACATATATACTTTCGCCAAAAGAATACGAGCCACATCCTTCGATACAAACAAAGCATCATTGGCGTTGGTTGCAAAAGCTACACATTTCTTTTCATCCAAATTTCTTATTGCTTCTACCAGTTCTTCTTCCAGCATTTGTAGAATACTAGATTCGGATGTTCTTGGAACATAAGAATCTGCATAACCTTCAAAACCTGCATTAGGCACCACAACTACACCACCCCACCAAATCAACATTTGATAGTAGCACATATCTCGATAAACATTCAGATAAGGAGAATATACTGCCCTATACATGGCATCTGCTCTATACAATCTTGCAATCATATTCAGCGCTTGGTATGAGTTTATATAACAATTATGGATATTCGATTCACTGCTACGAATAGGAGCAACAAAACTAGGATCATTTATTATCTTTGTATAACGATAATTCATCTGAGCCTCAAGGGTTACAGCATTTGCCAAACTCTTCATAAATTCAGAAACACAACTGATGCCATCACTTCCGAGTCGAGGCACTATGATTTCTGCATTAGGATTAGCTTGCTGAGTTAAGTTCAAGCGAGCCACTACATTACCCATACCATCATATAAAGGAATTGAAACTGCTTGTTCCTTTCTAAAAGAGGCAGCCTTTACAACCACCTTTAAGATATTATTATTCAATTCTTTAGAATAGTTGATACAAGGTTCACTTCCACTTCCGGTCTCATAAATTTTCATTCCCAAAACAGAAGTCGAATTATCGTATATATCATCACCAGGAATACTTGGTCGCTCTAAGTAAACAGGTACAGTTGTATTTACCTTTACCTCATAGCTTCCACCTTCCATAGGTACATTGATATTATTTGTTTCCAAACTGACAGGATGATTTTCAGGCGCAATTTCATTTCCTGCAGTTCCATCTCCATCCCAATCGAAAAAATAGATAAGATTCTTAACGGCAACCTCTTTACCCATCTCTTGATAGCGTTTCTTGATATTCTCTGCTATTTGAGGCAATTTGCTTTCCAAAGAGAACATATCTTTACGAATTTGTAGTTTGGTAGTTTCTGAGAAATTACCATCCTCAGCAAACTCTTCTGAAAGTTGAGATAAATATTCAGTAATTTGTGCTTCAGAACGATTGTACAGAATTAAAGATGACACGGCAATAAGAGCTGCTGCTTCATCAGTACCAGAAGTAATCGAGAAATGATTAACATCAGTCTTGGCATACTTTTCGAGACCAAAAGTCTTGAGAACTTCTTCTTGTGCCTGATTGTTTGCTTCCTTAAATGACTTACCATCCTTAGCTACCAAATCCATAACTCTCTGATACTTAAGATGTGAAAGAATATTCAAATTCACATCAGCTGCATTTTGAAGATTAGCAACAGCATTTAAAGCCAAGGTTCCTTTAGAAAGTTCGCCAGTTACTTCATTAAAATAATATCCAGAAGCAGACAGTTTTACATAGGGAGACTTTAACAATTTAGATCCAAAAGTAAAAGTACCCTCATTATCTGTAATCGTAGAAGTAAAAGATTCACCTGTTTCATCTAGGTCAGCATCTAAAGGCTGCATTTGGATGGCTGTACCTCTAACAAAAGGACCTTTTTCTACCTTACCACCTACATTAAAGTTAGTAGGAGTGTAACCATCCAGGTCGTCATTACTAGAACAAGACTGTAGCATTGCCATCATTCCTATGGTAACAACCACAACGGCTTTCTTTAAAATTACTTTCATAATCTCATTATTTATTAGTTAAACTTTCATATACAAGAAGCGTGGTCTACATATACCACACCTAACTTTGGAGGTCCTGAGAAAACCCTGAGATACAGATATAGTAATAGTAGCCCACGCTATGCGTGAGAACCACTATGCTATCATTGTATCTCTTTTTGAAAATTTCTCAGGTTTCCAAAGTTACAAGATAAGCATAACGCCTCTTTATATTCTAATATGTCTTGGAGATGGCATACACCAAATCCGCTTCAAAATTACAAAACTTTCCCGACATAGCCACAAGTTTTGGGGGAAAATTTGCATATAAGCCTCACTTTTCTTTCCTTTTTTCTATTTTTAATCACTTTTCTTCTATCTCACCAGATATTTCGCGACCAAATCTCTAAGCATCGACTCCGGAAGATTAGATACTCCCGACTGTTGAATCAAAGCATATTCTGGCTTATTCTTTCCGATAATAAACTTACAGTCTCGCCCATCTATGCTTGCATACAAATGGAAGTTGGCTTTGTAAGCCTGCTCTATACGAACATCTGTACAACTTTTGCCATCTTCTCAAAAGAAGAAGAAGAACTGTTGTCTTTATCCTCCACCCCCCATGAAACGAGATGAACATTTATCGCTGACTCTATGGAACTGATCCACCTGTCATCGTTTTGTATGACGTATTCTCTGCGCTTTCTTCTCATCCTTTCTCATCAGATAAGGTGAAGGGGGTAGTTCTGGAAGCACATCATTGATGGCATCAATCTGCCCCACCACCTTCAGCAAGAGGAGAAAAGTGGAAAGCGAAAGATTGCCCGCTGTACCATTCTCAAACTTGTGGATGGTGGTCAAGCCAA
>ERZ1034847.274-NODE-274-length-26058-cov-39.236319_pt1 | contig 26058 bp, 25 predicted proteins | sample MGYA00520633_ERZ1034847 | MGnify/ENA primary metagenome ERZ1034847 (study PRJEB33766, sample SAMN09781732) | gut metagenome | biome: gut microbiome | host: Homo sapiens | place: Madagascar | study: EMG produced TPA metagenomics assembly of the PRJNA485056 data... | reverse complement strand
TGACCACACTGGTCAGACTGGATTCAAAATATGCCCCTTTTTAAAGTGGGCTCTTAATTTACCCATGACATGGGAATGGTCTTGCAATGAAGATGATTTTTCTGGTACCGTTAAGTTTTCTATAGCTGTTCTAGGTACAAGTCCAGATTACAATGAAAGAGATGGGTGGATGCGTTTTGGTCATATTATGAAATCAGTTCCAAGTCCAATTCGACCATTTTTAGCATTTTAAAATACCGCTTCACTAGAAACTTCCGCCACGACGGATATATCGTTCATCCCTCGCTAGGCGTTTCGGCGGATTGCAAATCCGCCGAAACGCCTAACGGAGGATGGGCATATCCGGCGCTACGGAACTCGAATCATCATCTGATAGGAATCCTGACGGGACGGAGGGGAGACCATTTAGAATGATACCTGAGTTATGATACAAGCCCCATTTCCTGAATTTCCAGTAATATCATCTCCGCCAAGTGGGTCTGGCATTTTTTCATTTCCATTTTTTGTCACTCCGTTATCTACACCATCGATATAACTACTTCCACCACCGGCAGCGCCAGCATAAGCTGATCCTCCACCACCATACCATCCACCGCCACCTTGAGAACCATATGGATATTGACCTTCATAATTTATATATCCGAAGCCGCCAACACCAAATTTTCCATGTGAAGAAACTATGTATCCAGAGCGTGCCCCGGTTATACCACCTGTACTTTGATTTCCACCTGTTCCATTAGGGCTTGCATTACTAAAACTAGTTTTTCCATCTATGCCTGTTAGACCTCCGCCGGCTCCTCCTTGACCTGCGTAAACACAACTGCCACCACCACCAGCAACGATTAAAACCTCTGATTGGTAATCTGAAAAATACTTCAACTCTCCACGATTTGTTGTTGTTACACTCGTAGCACCACCTCCAGTAGGACCGCCAGGACATGAGGTTATATCATCAGGTCTATTGTTATAAGATAAATCACCATCTGTATTTCTAGTTTGTCCTACACAAATATATATGCTATTGTTTATGCCAAATTTCTTAGTTCCTCTAGAATAACCGCCATTACCTGGGTATGCAACATCTTTATCAACTGAACGTGTTCCCCCTCGTGCTCCCCAGCATTCCAACTTATACTCCCCAGCTACAGGAGTCGTAAACTCTTCCACACTCTGCGTGCAAACAACTAAAAGAATTGATAAGCAGCGGCATAAGTCTATATTTTTAACATAATTCATAGATATTATGCTTGCCCCAACTAAAAAATAGAATCATCATAGCAATGCCTGATACCAATCAAATTTATCTCATTACTTGTAAAATATTTGATAGTAATATGTGATAGCTGGATATTTTCAGCTAATTTGCACGCAGAGTGTGGCAAATGTAGATTGGCAGAAAGCAGCATAATTAACCATATAACAAGTTTAATTCAAGTAATACATGATGAAGAAGATCAATACAACATATTTAATCGCACTCAGTGCATTGGTATTTGCCTCTTGCTCCGAAAGCAACGAGCTTTCTAGTGGTATTCCTTTATCTAAGGAGAAAATAGCTTTTGCAGCTACCTTGCAGGATGGCTGGAATGGAGGAACAAGTGCGGAAGCTGGCAATAGCAGCCGTGCTGGTAAACCTACTTTTTCCGGTCTCGCTATGGAGCAGAAAGTGCTGACTGCAAATGAAGGACTCGCTAAGCCGCTCTACCTCCATCCATTAGAAACCGAAAATACTTCGGTTATGAATGCTATGCCTCAAACCCGTGGAGTGATGAATAATGAGTCTTCCACAGTTGGCAGCTTCGGTGTCAGTGCCGTCTATAGCAAAGACGGAGTTAATTCTTCTTTATTCCAAAATGAAGAAGCAACGCAGAATGGCAATTATTGGTTTACTTCAGGTAATGCAACATGGCCATTAGACGGCTCTGTTTCTTTCTATGCGTATGCTCCCAACAAAGACACTTCCTTGTCCTTACAAGGCAGCGATGATTTCGTGAAGAACAAGACCATTCGCTATACGGCAAATACTGATTTTTCCAAGCAGCCAGACCTTATCGTAGCTAAAAGCGAAAGTAATGCTTTTACTTCATCAACAGCCAATAAGGCTGTAAGTCTCAGCTTTAGACATGCCCTTACTGCCATCACCTTCTCAATCAGTGCCGATATGATACCCGGAACGGTGAAGAGTATTAAGGTAGGTGGTGTTTACGGACAGGGAGATTATGATCTTTCTAAAGGAAAATGGATATCTTGGGTTAATCCATCATCTACTTATGACATCAAGCAGCTGAATGTATCAGTAAAAGCTGGTGAAAGCAAGCCTCTTACCGGCAAGACCTCGGCCTTGATGATGATACCTCAGAAGCTCGGCCCAGATGCCAATGTATCAATGGTATTCTATGATGGTAAAAAAGATAAAACCGTGTCTTTTAGCCTGGACGGAACCTCTTGGGATGCAGGCAAACATATTACCTATGTGCTTTCCTCTTCAAAGATTACGACGCTGAAGATGGGCAGCCTGACTTATCCTACTGCCTGGAATAGCGTAATTCGGACAGCATACGACCCCAGCAATACTTCTGCCGGATTGTTTGTGGTGAACGAGGATAAAACGGTGATAGACGCAAATGTTCAGTTAACCTATGATGGCACCTCCTGGTCTCTTCCTAAAGGTTCCAAACTGAAATTCTCGCCAAAGTACTGTTATTTTGTATATTATCCGTATCAGTCAGATGGCTTACCTGGTGCTCCAGCTAAGGGAACCGAAGCTACAGAAGAAAATGTAGCTTCTGCAGATAACTTCTTTGCCAATGCCATTGCTACTTGGAAAAAAAGTAAAATTGCTCCTGATCAGAGTACGCCAGATAAGATGAATGCCTGTGACTTACAGATTGGCAAGGCTTTGCTGGATGAAGATGGCTGCAGTGTAAGCTTTAAGATGGAGCATGCTATGGGGCTGGCAGTCTTGAATAGAGAACCCAAATCTCTAGATCATTTTTATAAGTTGCAGGGGTACGAAGATTATACTTGGTCAAACGGATCTGTTCCAACGACAGCAAATGGTACTATTTCTTCTGGTCAGAAATTATTTTCTACAACAGCGACACAAGGTATCATGGTTGTTGCACCTAATAGTACGGTAACGTTTACCAATACCAGTACCGGTAAGGATGAATGGAAAACTAAAAGTGTTTCCATAACGATTAATAAAGGAAATAAGGTTTATTTTGGTGAAGCAAAACTAAAACTGCAGCATTATGATGAGACTACTTATACGATGAATGTTGGTGATATCTATTATGATAATGGAGGAATTACCAAGCCATCAGAAGCTGAAATCGCAGCAGCAAGGAAAAATGGATTAACAACCATTGGCATTATAGGATATTTAGGAAACGATTATTGGACAGAGAAAGATGTTGTAATTAGTGGAAAACCGGTTGGTGGTCACGCCTTGGTGATGTGTTTGAAAACTATTGGTTCTACAGGCAAAACCAGTATCGGCACAAGATATGCTTGGTATTCACCGTATTCTTCGAATAGTGATACGGGAAGAAGACCCTTTGTTAATAGTAGGGATTTGATTGTTGATTCTAATAATCAGACTTATGGTTCTGGCTACACAGATACAAATTACTTAATCAATAAATGGGATTCAGAGGCTGCCGCAGCTTATCAGGCAAAGAATTACAAGATGCTTCCGGCTAACTCTACTAAGTGTACCGGTTGGTTTTTACCATCGGCAGGACAGTACTATGCAGTAATGACAAGTTTAGGTGCAGTATTTTCGAGCGATTGGAGCGGAATCTGGAATGGTGATACATCTGCTCACCCGAATTTAGGATTCTTTGATAATATGAAAACTGTTACAACCAATATTAATAACATGTTGAAGAAAGTGGGCGACTCTAATCATACAGAGTTTTTTGGATCGGTCAATAATTGGGCTTGGACCTCTTCGGAGTACTCTGCATCGGGAGGGGTAGCCCTCGATTCAGGCTTCGACGACTTGTATGATGGTTCTGGCACTGTCCGTTTCGTCGGCGGCGACAAGTCCTCCAAGTGGGGCGAAATCCCAGTTCGTCCATTCCTCGCTTTTTAGCCATTCATCAATTTAGAAATTTATCAATTTAAAATATAATGAGTTATGAACATAAACATTGTCAATAGCAGTTAGCCAGAATGTCTGGAAAAGAGGACGCCTGATGGAAGACACTCCATCATCAACAGGCATTCTTTCAGCTATTGTTCGAATCCAATAAGGAACATGATATATAGTTTTAAATTCTCGTCTGAAAGACCGGGAGGCTGAGTAAGGTAATAACTTTCAAAACAAAAAAACTCCCTATAAGCACAGGTAATAGTACCATGCTTATGGGGAGCCTTTGTTTGACTAGGAGTCTTTTCTAATTCGCAGAGAAGATTCTATGTATTTTTTCGCTAAAATATTTGGGACTTAAAAATAAAATTTCTATCTTTGCACAAAAATTGTAAAGCTATGTGTAAATTTTCTGATTCAACCAAAGAGAAACTCGGTAATGCCTTGATATACGTGGCAGAACGAGTGCAAGACCTTAGCAAAACCAAGGCCTTGAAATTGCTGTATCTTATGGAAGAGAGAATGGTGTTAAGGTATCATGTGCCATTCCTCGGAATACCGTTTGAAGTGTGGCAAGCTGGACCTGTGGCAAAAGATGTCTTCATCGATCTGTCGGATGGACCTTATCTTCTGAAAGATTATATCAAGGCGGAATTTAAGCATGGCGGTACATATTTCAGCGCTAACAGACCTTTCTGCGATGATGAGTTTTCGGAATGCGAATTAGACATGATGAATACTATATTGGATAAGTATGGTATGATGACTGCTGCAGAACTGGTAAACGAAACTCACAAGAAGGGAACATTGTGGTATCAGGAAGCGAGCCAGAATGGCTTGTTGGAAGCATTCCAAAACCACGAGTGCAATAACTCTGATTTGAAAATCGACTTTACTAAAGCGATGTCACCTTGTGCCGCTGAATTTTACCAGGAAAGCTTGAATGAACATCAGACAGCTAATCTTTTAAGTATTGAAGCTTATGTTTGAAGAAGGTAATCTTTTGCTTTTCCGTCCTTTTATATTTAAGAATGGAGCAACACCTAAGGATAAATTTTTCTTGGTTTTAGGAAAGGACATTCAGGGTGGTTTACTGCTGGCAAGTCTTCCGACATCTAAGGATCATGTTCCTTCTGATGTTGAGGTGAAGCATGGCTGTTTAGATATTGCCGAGCGTTTTGTGAATGTTTTTGTTTTTATTTCAGGCGAGGAAATTCTCAACACCATCAATGGAGGCCGTTTTTCGTTTTCAAAGAACACCTTCATTTATGGTTCCAATTTAGATATTTATAATGCAGCCCAGTTTGAGCTGCAAGAGCGTTTATCTCAAACCAGCATTGAGTTGATTGGCACACTTGATTCTACAGTATTTACAGAATTAAAGGATTGTCTTGCAAATAGCAAGATGGTGAAGAATAAATATCGCAGGATATTGAAAAAATAACAACTCTCTATATAATTCCCCCAACCTGCCAGAACATACAGGTTGGGGGATTTTCATGAGATGCTATGAAGCCAGCAGAGGCTGAAGCTTCGTGGCATCGAAGCAGGGACAGGCTTTCTGCATGCCCGGCAAATCGCGGTGACCCAGAATGGTCTTGATGTCCGGAAACTCACGGTGAAGACGGAGGATGAGAAGCTTCATCGCCTCCTTCTGGGCTGGCGTGCGGGTATCAGAAATGCAACCGCTCGGCGACAAACCGCCCTCGTAGCAGATACCGATGGAATGAGCATTGTAGCCCAAGGCATGAGCACCCATCCGCTCCACCGGACGGCAGGGATAAACCACACCTTCCTGGGTGATGTAAAAATGATAACCGATGTCGCGCCAACCGTTCACCACCACATGGTCGTGGCGCAACTGCTCCAGAGTGTACCGGTGATTGCAGCGGCTACCGCTGCAATGCACCACAATCATATCAATCTTTCTCATAAGCCGTCCTCCTCACTATAGGGTGCAGGATGATACACCCAGTGCCCCGAGCAGGGCGGTCAATACTGTCACCACAAACTTGATGACCTCGTTCAGTGTCTGTCTTTTCTTTTCTGTCATACGCTAAAGTGTTTAAAGATTTGAATGAAATGAAACTTACCTTGAAACCTTGATTCAATGATTCAAAGATTCAATGATGCCAGGGTTCTACATATCTACATCAGTGCTGCCAGAGCCTGGATCCTTGCCTTCCGTGTTGCCGTCAGTGCTGCCGCCGGATGTCTGGTCGCCGGAAGTATTTCCTCCCGTTGTACTGCCACCGGATGTCTGGTCGCCATCAGCAGAACTGTCGCCGGAAGTATTCTGCTTCTTGCTGGAAGCCTTCTTTGCCTCCTCGATGTCGATCGTCTTGGAACCCTCCTTCTCCGCCTTCAATGCGGCACGCTGTATGGCACGGGATGCTACCTGTACAAACTCCATGTCCTGGAATACTGAATACAGTTCCGGCCCCGGAGAATACTGGATGTTGACACCCTTGATATGAGTGTCGCTCTTGAATTCAGCGGCACTGTCTGCACCATCGCTGACAATCTGCAGACGGAACTTGCCCAAATCACCAAACTCCACCTGGTTGCCTCGCTGAAGCTCCAGAATCAGGTTCTCTACCGCACTCACCAATACCGCAGTGACATCTGCGTAGGTAACCGTGGTCTGCATCGCAATCATCTTTGAGAACTTCTTGAGCGAAGTCTTCTCGTTCACCTGGGCACGGGCATAAAACTTACCCTTACCGGCATCCTTTCCAAACTTAGAAACGTACTTTACCAAACTGTAATTAACTGCCATAATACTTAAAATTTAAATTGTTATTGAATGTTCGTGCATCGGACTCTTCCCGAATGCAATGGCAAAGTTACGAAACCGGCGAAGGGGCATCTGCACACTTCTGTCCGCTTCCGTCGTCTTTAGCACTCTTTCGCCTTCTTATGTTCACTTTTGCACTCTTTTATCGGGCACGTCAATCGCTCTTAGGAAAGAAGAGTATCGTTCATAGGAGCGACAGTCCACGCTGATAGGAATAATGGGTATCACTCATAAGAACGATAAGCATCGCCGATAGGAACGGGAAGCATCGCTGATAGGAACGTCAGGCTGCGCTGATAGGAGCGTCAGGCTGCGCTGATAGGTGAATTGTAAATCATAGATATGAGGATGATCTTATGCAGAAAGATAAATCTAACCACTATCAGGGAGAAGGAGCAGAATGTTAGCACTATCAGGGAGAGGTTTTACCACTACCAGGGATTTTCACCCCTGTTGAAAAGAGACGCTACCACTACCAGAGATAGAGTGAAAAATCATAAGCGCTTGTCTAACAGGTTATTATGGAAATATTTTTCTTAAAATACTATACACATATAGCTAATAGATATACGATTTATACTTAGAAATACAATGCATAATGCGCAGAAGAAAAAGTTTTTTTTCAAAAATAACAAGAAAAATGCATTTTTAGGGGAATAAAATTTGCTTAAGTCAGAATAAATGATTACCTTTGCATCAAGAAAGTTAAGAGAATAGGAATTTCTCAGCTCCTGATGCTTTTGTCAGGGGAGCAACTTTCTAGTGAGGATTTTTCCACCATCGCTCATTGAGTAGGATTAGGGCCTGAAAAATGAGTATTAAAATTGAATCCTTACAGGGCATTATTGTGCCCGATTAATTCGATTTGAATTATCGGCACGGATGCAAAGTAAGGAATTTTTTCGTTGAAGAACGATCCTAAAAGTCAATGTATGTTGACTTGTTCTTTGCGGAAGGTGGAACTTTATTTTAATTCCGTGCCGTATTTCTATAATAACAACAAGAATCACCTTCCGGGAAGGAGATTTAAACTTAAACAAAACAAAAGAAGTATGGCAACAAACAATCAAAAACAGGAATTGGAAGAGCCCGAGCCCTTCCTGATGCCTTCTCCTAAACAGGAAAAAGACATTGTTACCATTCTAGGGGTACAAGGACTGTCGCACAACGACTTTTCTGCTCTAGAACTGAAAATCATGTTGCAGGTAATCAAGAAGTATCAGAAACTGATAGACTACTGCATCCGTTATCAAGTAAGTAGAGAAACCTTTTTCTTTACCGCCGAACAGCGTGCCGCAGGCCATATCGACCTTTGCATGAAGCTCTCAGAGTTCAATCTGGCTGATGCCAGACACGCTTCTCAGTTGCGCAATGCTTTGCTCCAGATGGCAAAACAGCCCCTGAATCTCGCCTACAAACTGGGCAATCAAACCTTCTACACCCCGTTTGATCATCTTTTCGAATGCAAGATTAGCCAATGTCAGGGCAGATGGTGGGTGAAGCTCCGCTTCGACCTCAATGCCTTCCGTTTCTTCTTCAGTTTTGACAAGGGAGCCTGCCACATCGACCTGAATGTGGTGCAGCAGTGCCGTGGCGCATCGAGCATCAAGCTATATATCCTGATGAACTGCTGGGGTGCCAAGGGCTATACCATGGTGAAGCCCGAAAACCTGATGGCATTGCTGCATGGCAGAAAGGACTGCTACAAGACCTGGTCGGCATTCAAGAACAAGGCACTCGACTTTGCCTGCAAAGATCTGAAACGCCTCTACGACATGGGGATTATCAACCAATATCCCGTATATCAGCCTTTCTACAAATCAGAAGAGGCAGAGGCGCATCACAGCATGCCCGACCATATCACCATCTTCTTCAAGGATCGCCAGAATACGGGCGATACCACGGATGGCAGCAAGGTTTCAGAGGAACTGCAGGGTGTTCGTGCCCGACTGAAATGGCGACTCCTCACGCAATATCATGTGGATGAGAAGATTGCTGCTAAGGCAAGCCAGCGCCTGGCACTCGATATGCTGGGCGAGTTGGAAGACTGGTTTCAGAAGAAAGACTACTTTATCCGTAAATGTCAGCAGGAGCATAGAAAGATAAATGTAGGTGCCTACATAGCCAAGGCATTGGATGGCTTTTTCAAGGATCATCATGCATAAAGAAGCATCTTGGATAGATGAATCATTGAAGAATACAGATGAGAATATTAGTTATGGAATTATCGAATCGTATGTACAGCAAGACGGAATTGGGCTTGCTCTATTTTCCGGAAGCCACCAGCAAGGCGACGGCTCGCCGCCATCTGATGGATTGGGTGAAGCGTTGCATTCCTCTATGGGATGAGTTGAAGAAGCAGGGATACCAGGTTGGCTGCCAGTATTTTTCGCCCCGGCAGGTGGCAGTAATCTTTGAGTATCTGGGGGAGCCGGATGAATGCTGACTCCCCCCACGATAGCTAGGCAGTAGCAGAATATACCTTCAATAAGAAACTGGAATAAAAAACTGTCTGATATCCGGCGGGACGGAAGCTGGGATTGTCAATTTAGCCTTTATTGTGTGTTAAAATCACAAAAAAACTTTGCGTTGTCAAGGAATTGGTGTATATTTGCAGAAAAAAAGAAGATTATGGAAACAACAGTATTTAATGATGCACAATTGCACCTGCTTCGCATGATGTCTTATGTGAAGACAAAGGAAGAACTGGCCGATTTGCAAAATGCCATTTCTGATTATTTTGCAAAAAAGGTTGATGCAGAGATGGATTCTCTTTGCGAACAAGGAGTTATCTCTATGGCAACGATTGAAGACTGGGGTAAAGAACATCTTCGTACTTCTTACAAATGAAAAAAATAGTACTGGATACCAACTGTCTGTTGATGAGCTTACCTAAAATAAGCCCATATAGAGGTCTATGGGATTCATTCCTAAAAGGAGAGTTCGTTTTATGCATTTCCAATGAGATTGTTGAGGAATATCAGGAAATCTTATCAAAGAAGGTTGGCTCCCAAATAGCTAACAATATCGTACAGTTAATTATCAACAGAACCAATGTTGAGTTTGTCAATCCTACGTATCGTTTTGGCTTGATTCAAACGGATGCTGATGATAATAAATTTGTGGATTGTGCAATTGTTGCTGGAGCAATATGTATAGTCAGTAATGACGCTCATTTTAAAGAGTTAGCCAAGATTCCTTTTCCAAAGGTTACCGTATTTAATATTATAGAGTTTATAACTATTTTGCATAATTGGAAGAATAATCTGCTAAATTAGAAGTATGCTCTATGATTGCAAAAATCTTAATAACATACAAGATCTCCCTATAAGCCAGGCGATAAATCGCCTGAACTTATAGGGAGTATTTTGTTTTGAAAGATAAAAATCGCCCTACTGAACTTCCCAGTCTTTCGGGCGAAATAATTATAAGTAAATGCGTAATTGTATTAGTAACATACAATTCCTTTCCGACATATATCTGTGAGGTCTCTTAGTAAAGAGATTCAATCTAAAAAATAGAACTAATTAAAACTAAATATCATTTTTCTTATTGAATTCGAACAATATCTGATAGAATGCCTGCTGATACAGGAGTGTCTTCTGTCTCAGGCGTCTTTTTCCGCTAGGCGTTCTGCCAGATATGTTATCCGGCATCAAAAAGGTTCGACCTCTCAAGACGGGGATTTGCAATCCCCCATATCTTACGACACTAATTAACAACCAAATAGCTGGGGATTATAAATCCCCTAAGCACGAATAAGTTGGGACATTTCTTGAAGGCGGATTGCAAATCCGCCGAAACGCCTAACGGGGAATAAACGACATATGCGGCGGAACGGAAGGAGTGGCAGCAGAAAAAGCGAGTTTAAACAACTCAATTTATAATGGTCATAGAAGTAAATTGATATCCCTTGATTTCCAATAAATATTATTATCAGAAATCAAGGGATATTCATATTTTGTGATAAATGTTTTGTGGTTTAAAGCCTTTTAAAATGCGGTTTGTGTTATAATACAGGCACCATCTCCTTGATGCCCAGTTTCTGAGCCACCATTTGAGGACGGAAAAGTCTGATTACCAGCAATAGTCTGAGCATTTGAAAGCAAGGAAGTGTTTACATGCCCACTGCCTCCGCCTGCTGTACCGACATATAGTGAAGCACCACCTCCACCACCATACCATCCAGCACCACCTTGAGCTGAGTAATCATGACTAGAAGTCCATCCTACGCCTCCAAGACCAAAACTGCCATTCACGCCTTGATATTCATAGTTTGTTATTCCACCAGCATTTGCGGTTCCACCTGTACCAATGTAGGTGCCATCTGTAGACATTCCTGCCCCTCCTTTCGTTCCTCCTCCATAACCACCACTTGCTTCTTTTCCTGAAGTAATGTCAACGCCACCGCCACCGCCGGCAACTAAAAGGACATCTGTAGAGTGTGAAGAGAAGTTTTTTAATTCTCCTCCACTATTGATACTTATATGAGTAGCTCCACCACCTGGCGAACCAGCTCTTAAAGAATATCCTAAATCATTATTATAACTATATGAGCCATATGCGCCACTGCTTCCTACACAGACATAAAAGTTCTCATTTGGTGTAGAATTCAGATACCCTATGGAATAGCCCCCTAACCCAGGCTTTAAATAAGATACATTTGGATAAATAGATGCTCCACTCGCTCCCCAGCATTCCAATTTATACTTTCCACTCACTGGCGCTGTGAATTTTTCCACCTTCTGCGTGCAAACAACTAAAAGAAGTGATAAGCAGCGGCATAAGTCTATATTTTTAACATAATCCATAGATATTATGCTTGCCCCAACTAAAAAATAGAATCATCATAGCAATGTCTGATACCAATCAAATTTATCTCATTACTTGTAAAATATTTGATAGTAATATGTGATAGCTGGATATTTTCAGCTAATTTGCACGCAGAAGGTGGAAGAGTTTACTGCACCGGTGGCTGGAGAATATAAGTTGGAGTGTTGGGGTTCACAAGGTGGAACTACGGTTGAAAAAGGAATTCCTGGAAAAGGAGGATATTGTATTGGCGCCTATTCCTCTTTTAAAAATGATATATTATATATTTGCGTTGGTAATTGTGGTAGTTTTGGTACTCATAGTTATAATAATAATCCCGGATTGGAACTCATTGGTGGTTTTCCTGGTGGTGGTGCAACTCATATAAGTATTAAAAATGGCGGAGAGTTAATAACGTTTAAGACACATCAAGAAGATGTTCTTATTGTTGCAGGTGCTGGCGGTTCTTGTGACCTCGATTCATATATTTCAGGATGTGGCGGCTATGGTGGTGATATAGGTGGCAACGGAACATCATCCTATTCAATGTATTACGGAAAAGAAGATGATGGATCAGGTAATGGAGGAACTTCATCCCGTGGAGGAGAAACCGGTTATTCTCATCCCTATACAACATACAAAAGTTATGATGGTTCATTTGGAATAGGAGGTTATGGCTATGGTGTATTACCTGACCTTGGAATCAATTATGGAGGCCAAGGTGGGGGTGGTTGGTATGGTGGTGGTGGTGCAACTCTTGCTGGTTCAGGTGGTGGAGGCTCTTCCTACGGAAATATAAAATCGCTTGTCCCCGATAGCTACAAAACCATTAATGGAGACCATGAAATGCCTTCGCCAAGTGGAGGTACAGAAATCGGTCACTCTGGAGATGGGGCTTGTGTCATATCTTGGTTTCTAAAATAAAGAATAGCGATATCCAGTTGATAATAAGATATTTAGTTCTATTTTTTAGATCGCATCTTTATAATACAGATGTAAACCAGATAAAACTAAAACTCCCTATAAACCAAGCGATAAAAGCCTGTGCTTATAGGGAGTTCATTTATAATTAAGTCCACAAACCTTAGCCAGATATCTGACTTTTAGAATTCAATATGGGATTCTAAGAAAAAATCGTCTAAAAAGTTTGGGAGTTACAAATATTCAGCGTATCTTTGCATTTGAGATTGTTGTCGGCAATATGAAAGCAAATGTTCTTAGCTATCAGAGACACAGTCTTTGCAGGAAATTATTAATAGAACGGCTTATGAAACAGGTAGAAGAAAGATATATCAGCTTGTTGACCGACTTCGGCTTCAAGCGCATTTTTGGAACGGCAATGAATAAGGATTTGCTCATTTGCTTCCTCAACAGCTTGTTTAATGGTAAACAGGTTGTTAGGGACGTTTCGTATCTGAACCCGGAGCACGTGGGTGATGTCTATACCGACCGCAAGGCTATCTTTGACGTGTACTGTGAAGGAGAAAACGGCGAGAAGTTCATCGTTGAAATGCAGAACGCCTATCAGACGTATTTCAAGGATCGCTCCCTTTTCTATTCCACATTCCCGATTCGTGAGCAGGCGCCCAAGGGGAATGACTGGAATTTCAAGCTCAATCATGTCTATACCGTTGCCCTGCTCAACTTCAATATGAACGAAGATGCCTTCGACAAGGAGAAGATCCGTCATCATGTGCAGTTGTGCGATACCGCTACCCACAAGATTTTCTATGATAAGCTGGAATTTATCTATGTAGAGATTGCCAAATTCAACAAGACACTAGGAGAACTGGAAACGCTCTACGAAAAGTGGCTTTATGCGCTGAAGAATCTCTATAAGCTTACCCAGCGCCCAAAGGAACTGTGCGACAAGGTTTTCGACCGCCTCTTTGAAGAAGCCGAGATTGCCAAGTTCACTCCTCAGGAGGTGAGGGAGTATGAAGCAAGTAAAAAGGCATATCGGGATATCAAGAACTCCATTGACACGGCGAAGCAGGAAGGTCTTGCGGAGGGTATGGAATTAGGAATGGCGAAAGGAATGGAGAAAGGAGCTATAGACGAAAAAATAGCTACCGCTCAGCGCCTACTTGCTATGGGCTTATCAGTAGATCAGGTAGCAACCGCCACTCAGTTGACATTAGAGCATATTGAGAAAATGAAGAACTCATTGAATACCAAGAATAAATAGAAAAAGCAATATACAAGTTCTCCCTATAAGACAGGTCATAGAAGCCTGAACTTATAGGGAGTTTTTTTGTTTTGAAAGTTAAAATTCGCCCTACTGAGCCTCACGGTCTTTCGGGCGAAATAATTATAAGTAAATGCGTAATTGTATTAGTAACATACAATTCGTTTCCCACATATATCTGTGAGGTCTCTCTGTAAAGAGATTCAATCTAAAAAATAGAACTAATTAAAACTAAATATCTTATTATCAACTGGATATCGATATTCTTTATTTCAGAAACCAAGATATGATACAATATCCATTTCCTGAATTTCCAGTAATATCATCTCCGCCAAGTGGGTCTGGCATTGGATGGGCGCCATCAATCATCTGAGTATCTGTGAAGACGAGCCCAGAATAATGATTAGGTTGTCCTGTATGAACAATAGCATTTTCTGTTGATGACTCTGTAATGGCATCGCAACCAGAATGGCCGCTTATGAAGGAAGAACCGCCAGAACCTCCTACATGATCTCCAGAACCACCAGCATAATAACCACCACCTCCTCCAGTTTGCACAAATGTAGTTGGTGCAGTAGCAGCATATCCAAATTTGCCGCCCAAATGAGGCTCATTACTGAAACTATCAAATTTGCCACTTGAATTAATCCAACTACGTAAATGTTTACCACCGGATGTTTGATTAGCTCCATAACATAAACATATATATTTTAGATTTGCACTAGTCCAAGACATTGTGTTATCATCTCGAAGACCGTCACCACCATTTAATCCTCCTCCATAACCACCATCACCTTGTCCCCATTGTGGATCTTCTCCTACAGTATTTCTATGATTGGCACCACCCCCTCCAGCAGCTACTAAAATTCTCGACTTTAAAGAATTAAATTCTTTATAGGTGCTTCCTTTCACAAGTCTAATATCTGTAGCACCTCCACCGTCATTACCGAAATGAGCGGCTCGCTCAGAATCTATAGTGACACCTCCTCCGCCAAAGCCACCAGACTGGGCTCCAACATAGATGTATATTGTTCGGTGGGGTAATTTTACGGTGCCTTTACAATATCCTCCTTTGCCTCCAACTTTATCTAGCATATTTGAGCCTTGTGCTCCCCAGCATTCCATCATATAGTCACCTGCTACAGGAGTCGTAAATTCTTCCACCTTCTGCGTGCAAATTAGCTGAAAATATCCAGCTATCACATATTACTATCAAATATTTTACAAGTAATGAGATAAATTTGATTGGTATCAGACATTGCTATGATGATTCTATTTTTTAGTTGGGGCAAGCATAATATCTATGGATTATGTTAAAAATATAGACTTATGCCGTTGCTTATCACTTCTTTTAGTTGTTTGCACGCAGAAGGTGGAAGAGTTTACGACTCCTGTAGCTGGGGAGTATAAGTTGGAATGTTGGGGATCACGAGGCGGCGGAACACTTCCGTCTCATCTTGTTCCTGGTGATGGCGGATATAGTGTCGGTTGGTATGAATCACTTGCCAATAGAATTCTTTATATTTGTGTTGGAAATCATGGTGCTTATGGTTCTTATAGTTATAATAACAATATTGGTACCAATATTAAAGCTGGTGTACCAGGTGGAGGTGCTACCCATATTAGTATAAACTCAGGTGGAGAATTAAAAACGTTTGATACACACCGGAAAGATGTGTTACTGGTAGCTGGCGGCGGAGGATGTTGCGATTTGCACCACGATGTGACTAGTGGAAGTGGAGGCCAGGGCGGTGGCGAAATCGGAACTGCAGGTTCTAACTCACGTTCCGACGGTTTATCAGATGGAGATGGAACTGGAGCCACTGATGTTGCCGGTGGTAAAACAAGCTATTATTCAAGTGGAGCATTTCATATTGACGGGAGTTTTGGATTAGGCGGTGTAGCCTCAAATGGTAGAGATTACGGAGCTCAAGGTGGTTCTGGTTGGTATGGTGGAGGTGGTAGTGAAGTAGTAGGTACTAGTGGAGGTGGAAGTGCATATATGAATCCTATTCTGAAATCTGCTAAAACTATAAGTGGAAATAACCTGATGCCGAACCCAGAAGGTGGTAGTGACGTAATAGGGCATTTAGGTGATGGCATATGTGTAATATCCTGGATCTTGAAATAATGATATTTAGTTTTAATTAGTTCTATTTTTTAGATCGCATCTTTATACCACAGATGTAAAACAGATATATGTCGGAAACGATTTGTATGTTACTAATACAATTACGCATTTACTTATAATTATCTACCCGAAAGACCGTGAGGCTGAGTAGGGCATTTTATCTTTCAAAACACAGAAACTCCCTATAAGCGTAGACAAATACAGCCTACCTTTAGGGAGATATTTTAAATCAAACATTAGAGATTTCTCTTTGTTTCAAAAAAGGGATTATTTTTCTGCCGGCTGTTTTTTTAGATAGAAGACAGCAGCTAAACCTGCTATTACACCAATAATGACAATTGATACAACTTCTTTGTCATGAAGAGCCAGGTATATGGCAGCTCCCAAGCATAAAACAACAATAATAAATGCAACGACCATTCCGCAAATGCTTTCTACGATGCCAAAATTTACCACCTTGTTGTTTAGCTTTTGCCTATAGTGCTGTTCTTCTTCTGCCATAACCATGATTCTTTCAGGAGCACTAGGCAAAGCTTCTTTATAAGCAGAAAAATCTGCTGGCGTAGGTAATGGTCCCTCGTATGTCTGACTCATACTTACTCGGGACATTCCATTATTTTCTTTTTGTGCCATTACTTTCTTTGCCATGTCATCTCTGTTTTAAATCGATTAATAGCCACACGTAGATCATTTCCTACAGCTTGCCAATCCTCGTAAAGACCATCATCTTGTTTAATAGAGTTCACGACTTTACGTAATTGCCTATTTTTCCGTCCAGGCGTTAGCACAGAAGCTACACCTGAACCAAAGTTTGGAGCAAAGTCCAAAATTCTTTTTGTACTTCTGATTCTTTCCATATTAATTGTTTTAAATGTTCTTGTTTCAACTGCAAATGTACCTCAAAATAATCAGATATGCAAGAATTTTAACTATTAATGTAGTCAAAACGCTGCAAAATTAATAATTCTTTGCAGTTATAGGGAGTTTTTGAAAGATAATCGCCCTACTGAACTTCCCTGTCTTTCGGGCGAGATAATTATTAGTAAATGCGTAATTGTATTAGTAACATACAATTCGTTTCCAACATATATCTGTGAGGTCTCTTTTGTAAAGAGTTCCAATCTAAAAAATAGAACTAATTAAAACTAAATATCTTATTATCAGTAGGATATCGATATTCTCTATTTTAGAAACCAAGATATGATACAAGCCCCATCTCCTGAATGACCGGGTTCTGTACCACCATATGGTGATGGCATTGGATGGGCGCCATCAATCATCTGAGTATCTGTGAAGACGAGCCCAGAATAATGATTAGGTTGTCCTGTATGAACAATAGCATTTTCTGTTGATGACTCTGTAATGGCATCGCAACCAGAATGGCCGCTTATGAAGGAAGAACCGCCAGAACCTCCTACATGATCTCCAGAACCACCAGCATAATAACCACCACCTCCTCCAGTTTGCACAAATGTAGTTGGTGCAGTAGCAGCATATCCAAATTTGCCGCCCAAATGAGGCTCATTACTGAAACTATCAAATTTGCCACTTGAATTAATCCAACTACGTAAATGTTTACCACCGGATGTTTGATTAGCTCCATAACATAAACATATATATTTTAGATTTGCACTAGTCCAAGACATTGTGTTATCATCTCGAAGACCGTCACCACCATTTAATCCTCCTCCATAACCACCATCACCTTGTCCCCATTGTGGATCTTCTCCTACAGTATTTCTATGATTGGCACCACCCCCTCCAGCAGCTACTAAAATTCTCGACTTTAAAGAATTAAATTCTTTATAGGTGCTTCCTTTCACAAGTCTAATATCTGTAGCACCTCCACCGTCATTACCGAAATGAGCGGCTCGCTCAGAATCTATAGTGACACCTCCTCCGCCAAAGCCACCAGACTGGGCTCCAACATAGATGTATATTGTTCGGTGGGGTAATTTTACGGTGCCTTTACAATATCCTCCTTTGCCTCCAACTTTATCTAGCATATTTGAGCCTTGTGCTCCCCAGCATTCTATCATATAGTCACCTGCTACAGGAGTCGTGAAGCTTGCCACACTCTGCGTGCAAACAACTAAAAGAAGAGATAAGCAGCGGCATAAGTCTATATTTTTAACATAATCCATAGATATTATGCTTGCCCCAACTAAAAAATAGAATCATCATAGCAATGTCTGATACCAATCAAATTTATCTCATTACTTGTAAAATATTTGATAGTAATATGTGATAGCTGGATATTTTCAGCTAATTTGCACGCAGAGTGTGGAAGAGTTTATAGCACCTTACACCGGCACATACAAGCTTCAATGTTGGGGAGCAGCGGGAACTAGTAAAAATAGTGATGATTATTATGGAGGTAAAGGAGGTTATTCTGAAGGTATATGGAAATCTACAATTGATAAAATTGCTCTATATGTTTGTGTAGGACAAGTGGGCATCGCGTACTACCCCTCATATAATAATAAACCCGATAAGAGTACCTCGTTTTCTGTTGGGTTTGATGGTGGGTTTAGTGGTGGAGGCTCAACAAATATAACCACAACTGATCGTGGAGAATTAAAGAACTTTGCATCCGATGAATATAAAAAAGAAGTGTTAATTGTTGCTGGTGGAGGTGGCGGTTTAGAATGGGATGGTCGAAGTGGGGCTGGTGGTGATTTTGACGGCAAGGATGGAAATTCGTTCGTAGATGGCGCTTGTAAAGGTACTGGAGGCTCTCAAGAATCCGGAGGAATTACGGGAGCGTTTTCTGGTGGTACATCTGTAAACGGAATGTTTGGTGTAGGAGGATATGGTTGTATTTATAGAGAAAGTTACAAAAGTTATGACTATGGAGCTCAAGGTGGTGGTGGATGGTATGGAGGTGGCGGTGCCTCTTTCGCAGGAGCTGCAGGTGGCGGCAGTAGTTATATTGGCGGTGTAACTGATGGTAAAACAATTGCCGGTGATAGTACTGATCCCAAACAGCCAACTCCTGATGGCAAATCCGAGCAAGTAGGTCAATCAGGTGATGGGGCATGTGTCATCACTCAGTTATCTTTCAATTAGAATAACAGACAGATTATCCCCATAAGCCAAGGTTATAACAAATAGGCTTATTCGCCCCCTACTGATTCGCAAGGTATTCTGTTAGATCATATTTGAATTCAATAGGAAAAATGATATTTGAAATCGAATCATCAGCTGATGGGCATCCAGATGAATCAGCTGAGACGAATAAGCTTCAATGTTATTGCCTTGGTCTTATAGAGAAAATCTTCCAATTATACTAATTGAAAGATAATTGAGTGATAACACAAGCTCCATCCCCCAAATGACCAATAGTTTTTGGTCCTCCATCAGGAGAAGGCATAAGTGATTGCCCATCAATCATTTCTGTATCTGTGAAGACGAGTCCAGAATAATGATTAGGTTTTTTTGTATGATCAATAGCATTTTCTGTTGATGACTCTGTGATTGCATCACAACCAGGACGCCCTGAGATAAAACAGGAACCTGTGGCACCTACACCGGCTGTATTTACACCGTGATTTCCTTTACCACCAGCATAATATCCATTACCAGCTCCATTCATATCTCCCTTAGAAACCGGAATATAACCAAATCCTATATAATTAGGGGTGTCTCTGGCATAACTTCCGGTACCATTGAGTCCGCCTTTTATTTGTGTACCGAAGGTTGCGGCTTCCCCGTCCATTCCATACGCTGTTTTTGATGTGCCTGCAAAACCGTTTAACGTTCCGCCTGGTATTCCTTTTTGTGGTAAGGCATAACTAATACTTCCGCCACCACTTGCAGCAACCATAATTCTACTTTTTCTAAAATCAAAACTATCCCATTCTTCAGGATGTATAGTAAACCTAATATCTGTAGAACCACCTCCAGGCCATGCCCAACCAGAAGAATCATTATTACGCCAAAGCATTTTCTTTGAGCCATTATTAAAAATAATCCCTTCATTAGTGCCATTTTGACCAACAACTATATAGAATGCCTTATTAGCTTCTATAGTAATTGTCCCTTGGGTATATGAACCTTTACCACCTGGATAAGAATCATTTCCACCACCTTGTGCTCCCCAGCACTCCATTTTATAGCTTCCAGCTACTGGAGTTGTGAATTTTTCCACCTTCTGCGTGCAAATTAGCTGAAAATATCCAGCTATCACATATTACTATCAAATATTTTACAAGTAATGAGATAAATTTGATTGGTATCAGACATTGCTATGATGATTCTATTTTTTAGTTGGGGCAAGCATAATATCTATGGATTATGTTAAAAATATAGACTTATGCCGCTGTTTATCACTTCTTTTAGTTGTTTGCACGCAGAGTGTGGAAGAGTTTACTGCACCGGTGGCTGGAGATTATAAATTGGAGTGTTGGGGAGCAAGCGGACATAATCGTTTTGTTGAAGATGCAGCATTAGCATTGCCGGGATTAGGTGGTTATGCTGCTGCTTCTTATCAAATAAAGACCAATCATATTATATACATATGTGCAGGCGGATATGCTAATGGTTATAATAATAAATGTGATTATACAGGTTTGTGTCTTGGAGGTGGTGCAACTAGTATAACAATAGAAATAGGTGCAGAACTGAAAGAGCTTTCTAACAAACAAGATCAAGATAAAGTATTATTGGTTGCAGGTGGTGGTGGTGGTGGAATTGAAAGATCGGGCAAAGCAGGTTCCGGCGGAGGACTAAAAGGGCTTGATGGTGTATCAACTTGGGGCGATATGCAAGCCTATGGTACTGGAGGAACACAAAATGCAGGAGGATTAAATAATCAAGGAAATGCATATCCCATATATTTGGAATACAAAGCATGTTTCGGTGCAGGAGGAATAGCGGCACGAAATACAGGAACCTCCACTAATCCACGTATGGATTTTGGCGCTCAAGGCGGTGGTGGCTGGTATGGCGGAGGTGGCACATGCTATGCTGGCGCTGCTGGTGGAGGCAGTAGTTATGGTAAAACTTCTTCATTAGTAAAAGACAGCTTTGTTACTATAGATGGCGACCACGAAATGCCTTCTCCTTACGGAGGAACAGAAATTGGTCACTCGGGGCATGGAGCTTGTGTCATTTCTTGGTTTCTCAAACAATGAACTTCGATATCCGACAGATAACATGATATTTAGTTTTAATTAGTTCTATTTTTTAGATTGAATCTCTTTACTAAGAGACCTCACAGATATATGGCGGAAAGGAATTGTATGTTACTAATACAATTCCTTTCCGATATATATCTGGTTTACATCTGTGTTATAAAGATGCGATCTAAAAAATAGAACTAATTAAAACTAAATATCATTATTTCAAGATCCAGGATATTACACATATGCCATCACCTAAATGCCCTATTACATCACTACCACCTTGTGGATTCGGCATCAGGTTATTTCCACTTATAGTTTGAGCTGATTTCAGAATTGGATTCATATATGCACTTCCTCCTCCACTAGAACCAACTACTTCACAACCGCCTCCACCATACCAACCAGAACCACCTTGAGCTCCACAATCACCATTTTTTGAGGCCACACCGCCTAATCCAAAACTCCCATCAATATGAAATTCTCCACTTGATACATAGCTTGTTTTACCACCGGCAACATCAGAGGCTCCAGTTCCATGCAGATAAAAGGGGGGACCTGAGTTAGAACCTGTAGTTCCGGATTCGCCACCGCCCTGGCCTCCAAATCCACTGGACTGTTCGGCGCCCATATCGCAACTTCCTCCTCCGCCAGCTACCAGTAACACATCTGTCGGGTGTGTAGCAAACGTTTTTAATTCTCCACCTGAGTTTATACTAATATGGGTAGCACCTCCACCTGGTACACCAGCTTTAATATTGGTACCAATATTGTTATTATAACTATAAGAACCATAAGCACCATGATTTCCAACACAAATATAAAGAATTCTATTGGCAAGTGATTCATAACAACCGACACTATATCCGCCATCACCAGGAAAATAAATAGACGTAACTGTTCCACCTTGTGCTCCCCAACATTCCAACTTATACTCCCCAGCTACAGGAGTCTCAAACTCTTCCACACTCTGCGTGCAAATTAGCTGAAAATATCCAGCTATCACATATTACTATCAAATATTTTACAAGTAATGAGATAAATTTGATTGGTATCAGACATTGCTATGATGATTCTATTTTTTAGTTGGGGCAAGCATAATATCTATGGATTATGTTAAAAATATAGACTTATGCCGCTGCTTATCACTTCTTTTAGTTGTTTGCACGCAGAGTGTGGAGACAAGTAAAACAGCATTTATTGCGCCAACGAATACAGAATATATTCTGGAATGTTGGGGAGGTGGAAGCAATGTTGCTGTTAGTTCTATGGGACATATTGAATCTGGAGTAAATGGCGGATATAGTAAAGGTAAAATGGTTATGTCTAACAATCAAACGATTTATATAGTGGTAGGTGGTGGTGGAGCTTCAAATAATGGCTTGCTTGGTGGAAATGGTGGATATAATGGTGGTGGAAATGGCGGGAAAGGTAAAACCTATGCAGGAGGTGCAGGGGGTGGCGGAGCAACGCATATAGCAAATAAGAGTTGTCTCTTAAAAGATTTAAATCCAAATGATTTTGCCAAGCAATTAATTATTGTTGCCGGTGGTGCCGGTGGCTCTGCTGTTAATGGACGTTCTAATGGCTATGGCGGTGGACAAAATGGAGGTTCTACAGCATCTGCGGGGTGGCCTTATGATTCAGGTTCGATTCCACTTGCAGGAGCTTCCCAAACTGAAGGATATTCTTTTGGACAAGGTCAGAATGCCGGGGTAAAAACGGATGGTAATGCAGGCGTTGAAGGAAATGGCGGAGGTGGAGGTGGTCTTTTTGGAGGATATGCCTACCTTGGCGATGGAGATGGTTCTTGCTGTGCAGGTTCTGGTGGAAGCGGCTATGTTGGAAATATAAATATTAAAGATGGTATAACACAACAAAATGTTGAAAGCCCTTCAGGAAATTATAACGGATATGCAAGCGTTTCATGGATTTTGAAAGAATAATCCGCACCGCTAGATATGTAGCACATCCTCCACTAGGCGTTCTGGTTATAACGATTTGAATTCAAATAATAAAATGATATTTAGTTTTAATTAGTTCTATTTTTTAGATCGCATCTTTATAACACAGATGTAAACCTGATATATGTCGGAAAGGAATTGTATGTTACTAATACAATTACGCATTTACTTATAATTATCTCGCCCGAAAGACTGCGAAGTTCAGTAGAGCGATTAACTATCAAAACAAAAAAACTCCCTATAAGTTCAGGCTTCTATGACCTGCATTATAGGGAGAACTTGTTTTTATACATTTGTGTAGCCATCATACTTGCCAATAAACATTGATTTTGAGAAAGATGTCTGATGAAATACAGTATCCAAGAAAGAAAAACATCAAAAACCTTTGGATTCTTCAAATAAAGTAGTAACTTTGCAGCAGACTTAGAAGAAATCTGAATATCTCGGAACAATAAGTGATAAAATGATAAGGAGATTAAAATATGATGTATCTGGATCCGAAGGCTGACTTGACCTTCAAGAAAATATTTGCAAAGCATCCTGATTTACTCATCAGTTTGCTCAACTCCCTCTTGCCTCTTTCCGACGAGGAACAAATCGTAGAAATCAAGTATCTCCCAAATGAGCTGGTGCCGGAACTTTATGGTCGCAAGAACACGATCGTTGATGTATTGTGTCAGGATGTATCTGGCAGAAAGTTCTGTGTAGAAATGCAGATGGAATGGAGTAATGCGTTTATGCAGCGAGTACTCTTCAATGCTTCCAAGCTTTATGTAACACAACTCCAGAAGGCGGAAGAATATGAAACTCTGAAGCCTGTCTATTCTCTCAATCTCGTGAACGAGATCTTTGAGAAGGATATGCCCGACTGCTTCATCCATAACTATCGCATCGTTCACGACAAAGATACGAAGAAAGTGATAGAAGGCTTGCATTTCACTTTTATCGAGCTGCCGAAGTTTACCCCTCATACTTTCCTGGAAAAGCGAATGAGCGTATTATGGCTCCGCTTCCTTACGGAGATTGACTCCGATACAAGAGAGGTTCCTGCCGACTTATTGGAGAGTCCTGAGATAAGCAAGGCACTGGAAGAGGTAAAGGTTAGCTCCTTTACCGATGCCGAGCTCCGAACCTACGATAAATTCTGGGATACGATAAGAACCGAGAAGACCCTTCTGAAAGACAAATATGAGAAAGGAATGGAGAAAGGAGCTATAGACGAAAAAATAGCTACCGCTCAGCGCCTACTTGCTATGGGCTTATCAGTAGATCAGGTAGCAACCGCCACTCAGTTGACATTAGAGCATATTGAGAAATTGAAGAACTCATTGAATACCAAGTAATAACAAGTAATAAATAGAAAAAGCAATATACAAGTTCTCCCTATAAGGCAGGTGATAGAAGCCTGAACTTATAGGGAGTTTTTAGCTTTTGAAAAATAAAATGCCCTACTGAACTTCCCAGTCTTTCGGGCGAAATAATTATAAGTAAATGCGTAATTGTATTAGTAACATACAATTCGTTTACGCCATATATCTGATTTACATCTGTGTTATAAAGATGCGATCTAAAAAATAGAACTAATTAAAACTAAATATCATGTCGTTATTTGAAATCGAATCATCATCAAATAGGCGTCCTGGCGGGACGGAAGGTAGGTTTATTTAAATGATAACTGAGTTACGATACAAGCCCCATCTCCGGAGTGACCGATTTCATCAGTTCCTCCAAAAGGAGAAGGCATACGTGATTGCCCATCAATCATTTCTGTATCTGTAAAGACGAGCCCAGAATAATGATTAGGTTGTCCTGTATGAACAATAGCATTTTCTGTTGATGACTCTTTGATTGCATCACAACCAGGATGTCCAGAAATAAAACAAGAGCCTGTAGCACCTACACCAACAGTGCCATCACCGTGATTTCCAACGCCTCCACTATAATAACCATTACCAGCACTACCCATAGATAGAGAACCATCTCTAGTTTGAAATTCTACAATACCAAATCCAATTCTTTTATAACCATAAGAATGACAACCTGTACCAGCTTTCCCGCAAGAAGTTTGAACTCCTGGGGTAGCTGCAATGCCATCTGGCCCTGAATTTGTACCAGAAAAACCGGATAAGCTTCCGCCTGGCATACCTTGTTGACTTCTATAATAAATCACGCTTCCTCCACCACTTGCAGCAACCATTATTCGTGATTTCCTTGAAACAAAATCTTTCCAATTACCATTCTTGTTATTCAATCTTATGTCAGTGGCTCCACCTCCAGAGAAATAAAAATTGAGACGTCCAGGAAAACCATTATTAAAAGCTTCTTCATACCCACCAATTTGTCCAACAACAACATATAACATCACGCCATCAAGTGAAATAGAACCTTTTGTATAAGAGCCTTTTCCGCCGGGAAGCGATGAGACCCCACCACCTTGTGCCCCCCAACATTCAATTTGATAGTCTCCAGCTACAGGAGTCTTAAACTCTTCCACCTTCTGCGTGCAAATCTATCTCTTTTTCGATAAGGTATAAAGAATACTTACATGCAGGGTTGAGAGGAGTTGAACCTTGCACGTAAATACGATTATTTTCTAAAAAATATGGGCGGGAGAAACTTTAATTGACACGCCCGAAATGCACAACACTTGAAAATTGGCTCCGAAATAGGGGAGTTTGTTACCCGTTTGTTACTTGAAATTCTTGTCTATAAGCCCCACGGCACGCTCTTTTTCCTTGTTTACTACCTTGGCATATACCTGCGTTGTTGTGATGTTTTTGTGACCCAGCAGGGATGCAACGGTATAAAGACTGGCTCCAAAGGACAATTCCAGCGTGGCGAAGGTGTGACGGCCACAATGCACAATTTAAGCAAAAGCAACGGAAAGTGAATATGAGAGAAATGAACTGCAAGTGGTTGAGAATGAGCAATATTTCATAATTCTGCC
>ERZ1034847.273-NODE-273-length-26163-cov-50.094990_pt1 | contig 26163 bp, 31 predicted proteins | sample MGYA00520633_ERZ1034847 | MGnify/ENA primary metagenome ERZ1034847 (study PRJEB33766, sample SAMN09781732) | gut metagenome | biome: gut microbiome | host: Homo sapiens | place: Madagascar | study: EMG produced TPA metagenomics assembly of the PRJNA485056 data... | reverse complement strand
GCGAGATCTACTGTCAGTCGTTGAACAAGGCGATAGTAGATGGCGAGGTCAAGGGAATCACCCAGTTTGTTACCACCCGTTTTGGTAATGTCTTGGGCAGCAACGGTTCAGTTATTCCAATCTTCAAGAAGCAGATAGCGACGGGCGGTCCTATCACCGTCACCCATCCAGACATCATCCGTTTCTTCATGCTCATTCCTGAGGCATGTAAGTTGGTATTGGAGGCAGGTACCATGGGTAAGGGAGGCGAGATCTTCGTCTTCGACATGGGCAAGCCAGTCCGCATCGCCGACCTGGCAAAGCGCATGATTGCCCTCTCGGGTGTAGATGGCATCGACATCAAATACGTAGGATTGCGTGATGGCGAGAAACTCTACGAGGAAGTGCTGAATGACAAGGAAGCCACCGTCCCAACCCACCATCCAAAGATTATGGTAGCGAAGGTCCGTGAGTATCCATACGAGTTAGCCCTGAAGAACGAGCAGTCTCTCTACGACCTCTCCTTCACCTACGACGACATGGCAATCGTAAAGAAGATGAAGGAAATCGTCCCAGAGTACAAGAGCCAGCACTCGAAGTACTCCCAGCTGGATGCGTAGTAAAAAACTGTGTTAATCCGTGGGACATTAAACCCAGACCGAGCAGGGCAAAGAATCTGTGTAAATCTGTGAAATCTGTGGGACATTAGGGCATGAAGCAAAAACTCTCCTCAAAAATTTGGTAGTTTCAAAGAAAACTCTTATATTTGCACTTAAAAAAAGGAGATACAATTATGAATACAATAGCAATTGATAGCAATATATATAAAGGAGCGGAAAGTTATGCTAAATTGCATAATATTAGTGTAACAGCTGCAATAGAAAAGGCGATTTCTATGTTTTTGCAAAAGGTACAACCTAAGCAAAGACTATTAGAAACCGATGAATTTAGAGATGCTTTGTCTTATGTGAAGACATTAAAGGCAAAAGGTGGAAAACCGATACCGGCAGATGAAAATAGCTTAGATGCGTTGGTTGAAAAAAAATATGCATTATTGTAGCAAGTTATAGTAAGGCGGTCCCATCCCGCATAATTTGGCGAAGACCTTTGATGGTCCGCCAACCCTATAGCGTAGCGGTTCCGAGCACCAGAGGGCGGTTACATCCCTAATCCCTATGGTAGGGATTTAGGGCTTGGGTATAGGGTAAGGACCCCCTCTTCGCAAGAGGGGGACAGGGGAGTCGAAACAATACAATAATTAATAAGGAGATTACGTTATGAACACGGAAGAAAAAAAGCAGATTTTATGCGTCGCTTCAAGGCTTCTAGGGAGCGAAAGGCAGAATACATAGCACAAATGGAAAAGCGAATGCGTGATGACTATCGCCGCAGAACCGGCAAGGAAGCAGAATCATTTTGTGTGTTCTCAACGGTGTGAAATCATCTCGTGATAAAAAGGTCAAAGCTACAGTCATAGCCATTGTAGAGGAATTCTTTAATGCCAATAAGGCGACGATGTTGTTTTTATGCTCTACAAGTGACGGTAAGCAATTGATGAGAGGACGTTTGTTCAAGAATTGGTTCGATACATATAAGTATCGTAATCGTTTTACAATGGTGACATCTACTTTGTTAGATGAGTATGGAATAGACAATGTTGCTTCTGTAATCATCAGAAACGACAATCCTAATCTTGGTAAAGTATTGGCTGAATTTGGAGAAACGATAGAAATGTTTAGCCATAAGCCAAGCATAGGTTAATAAATACAATATTCCTCATTCGAGCGACGACAAGTGCAGAGCGATACTGCAATGGGGAACAAAAAATAAAAAATGGCTACCCGTTACTATATTACATTTCATTCTTCGACGTACGATACAACGAAGAGATATTCTTCTTGTTTACAGATACTTTCGAAAGACAATCTTGTGGTTATAGGGCAAGATATAACCTTGAAGATTCCAATGTCTTGGTCGAAGGAGAAGATGGCAGATTATATATCATCCTATGTCGTATCACATCCCGAAGAAATGGTATCGATATTAGATGATGAGGAAATAGTCCTTGCTCACGATATCATATCAGGTGGCAAGGGAAATGTTCTTTGGAAACGCCACTTGCTCAAATATCACCATTTGAAATGTATGGTTTGGGTAGTGGTCAATAATGCAAACCGAGGCAAGGATGGATTTGTGATGCTGGATGAGATAAGCGAGCCGTTTGCTCCCTATATTGAACAGCGATATGCTGCGGCTAAAGCGAACGTGGATGCTGCTAAATCAAAACCTGCTCAATCTCGTTTTTATCTTAGAGACCTGAAATCAAAACTGGATGGCCTGGATATAGACCAGCTCAAGTATCTTCATCTCCTTTTTGAGATGAACTACATGGAGGATTGCCATTTCTGGTTCCGTGATGAATGGTTTGTTGATGGCTACTACGAATGCTATAACGATTGGTATCGCAATGACTGCAAGACCACTCCGTATGATTTGAATCAGATGGTTTTTGATATTCTGGAAGAGTGGAAGGAGCGAGGCTATAAGGAATATCGACCAGCGATGGAACGCATCAAGAAATGGTGTAGTTGCAAATTGAATAAGTTTGAGTCAGATCATCAAGCCGAAGTTTCTGCCGCTTTTGATGCCGCAATAGTTCATGAAGAAGAGCGGGAAGTATCCCGAAGTCTGTTCCCATTCATTCATAATGTACATGAATATATCCGAAGCAAGCGATATCAGGAAGCCATTTCTTTAATCTTCTGTTTGTTCGACCATTTAGGTAAGGCATGTAGAAAACATAAAAGGTGGTTTGATTCATATTGGTGTGGTGGAGTTCAGACAAGTGTTGTTCTATTCTTAGATGTACTGCGCCATCTGTACTGTCATTTGCGCCAACATCCAGATATTCCTTGGCAGACGAAGGAGGCAATGGATTTCCATCTGCTGCTGACCAATAAGCATCATCGTCTTTTTGGCGATCTGGAGTTAGTCTGGGGCGATTCTCGTATGGATGATATGTTTAATGACGATAGTCCCTATTGCGACTATAGCAATATGGAAGATGAACTATATGGGTATCTGGAGAGGATGATAGGGCAAAGTCAGCTCCAATAGAGTATCGGGCTCTTAAAGACAGGTGGGGCAAATCGTTACGATGTTGAAAAAATAGATAAGGTGAAGGAGTGTGCTTAGCAATCCTTCACCCTACAAACGGTACAAAATGACTTTTTTCAAAAAACTGATAGGTGTAACTACTTGTAATATAGTGGGGACGCTGTATTGGTGATATACTGTTGACCGACTGCGTGAATATGGATATGTTATTTCTGTAAAAAGCGGGTAATGTTTTTAGAATCTAGCGGTCGAATAAAAAGGTTAGACCATATTCATCTAGATTTGGGCAAGTTGACAAATTTGCCGTTTTGCCAATTTCTATTTTTGGGTAAAGATTAGAGGTTGTAATTTGAGTAAAGTATTCTGAAAGGAGGCATAATGTCATGGTAAAACGAAAGGCAAAATATCGTTGGCGTTTGAGAGTCTTAAGACATAATGCTCTTAAGGATTTCCGAAACAGGATAAAGCGCCAAAAGATGAAAATTCACAAGAGGGCAGTTAAATGGGAAAGTTATAGGTTAAACCGTAAGTTTCGGTTGCAAGCTAAAACTATACATAGCTTCAGCGACACGCTTGATATGTTCTTACCGATGAATGTGAAGTATTTACTATCAAGCTGTCGAAGTCCATTTTATGCTCCTAATTTGAAAAAGTATGGTAAGAATAAAAGTGGGATAGTACGTATACCAAAAGACTTTTCTATAATAACGAATCCCAAAGAATCTTATCAGACAATATCGAAGGTGCTAGCTTGCTTTGTCTATCAATGCTGTAAGGAGGTAAGACTGGATTACTCTTGTTGTGAGAAGATTGATTTGGTGACGATGGTGTTCCTTGATGCGATTTTGAAAGATATAGATGATTACCTTGATTTGTGCGAAAAAGCGGAGGTGTTGCGCTATAATCGTTTAGTAGGTATGGGTGGGTATCATTACTATAAACAGGATATCAATAAAATGATAAACTCTGTAGGTTCACCAGCCATAATCACTAAACGAAGATTCGATTTTGATGAGGTTATACCGTTCCGTCTGTTGTGTTTTGATTCACATACAGCTTCTGAGACAAAAAAGCTCCAGCAGAAGGAAATTGATACGACTAAAGTCTTAGAATATATAAACAAGTGTCTGAATCGTTTTCATAAGTCTTTGTCAAATGAAGCCATGAAAAATTTGGGATACGTTGTTGGTGAGACTTTGATAAATGCAGAGGAGCATTCTTCTACAGGATACCGTTATATGATAGGGTATATGGAAGATAAGAAAATAGGCGAGTGTAAACATTCTGGTGTCTTTAATTTAGTCATTATGAACTTTGGACAGACCATTTATGAAAAATTCAAAATGCCAAGCAATGAGGCTGTCAATCAAGAGTGTTTAGTGCAAATGAAAAACTTATCGGATAAATTTACTAGAAGAAGCCTTTTTGCCAAAAGTTTCAAGGAAGAAACGCTATGGACTCTCTATACATTGCAGCAAGGTGTGACATGTGTTCCCGAAAAGAAGCGAGGAAATGGCACCATCCAATTTATAGAAAGTTTCTTCAAGTTGAAGGGAAATGATGAAATAGATGATGTCTCACGAATGTATATTTTGTCAGGTAATACTGTGATAGAATTTGATGGGACATATCATTTGTCTGATAGTAAGGATGAAAATGGTGTTTCTCGAGGGATTATTTCTTTTAATAAATCTGGAAGCCTTAATGAAAAACCAGATTCTGAATATGTAAAGAATGTAGATGAGTATTTTCCTGGAACAGCCATCTTTGTAAGATTATTATTAAATGATAATGATATAATAACAGAACAAAATGAATACAGCAAAAATTAACTTAGAGCAATTTCGAACTCAGTCGAGAACAACTAAATCCCGTGTCTTTACAGGACGTGACCGAGGTAAGGAAGTTCGAGAAAAAAGCAAGTTTGATGAATTGTTTGAGAATAGCGACAAGTTGGAGATAAATATTCCCAATGATATATTTTCTATAACGCCTTCTTTTTTGGAAGAACTATTGTATAATATGGTTTTGAAATATGGAAAAGAGAAAGTTTTGTCCAAGCTGTCGATAATAGGCACTTATGATATAGACCAGTCTTTAGCGCAAGCTACGGAAAGAATTTTACAGGAAAAGAATGGACTTCAAAATTAGAAAATGTTATGGAAGATATATTGTTAGTGGCAAATCAAGCCAAGGAGCAATCCTTGACGTTTTTTCCTTTGATCGTGGATTATGCCTATAAGATATCTATGGTCGTAATAGCTGTAGTAAATGCCTTCTTGCTATTTTACAGGAATAAGAAAAATGACAAGAAAGAAGCGGCATAAAGAGAAAGATAGAAAAATATCATTGCTCAAAACTCTCATATTGGATTATAATTTACAATATTTTTATGAAATATTTGAAAAGATAGAGAAAGAATTGATTATATTGAAACAGAAGGATTGTGATAAAACCCAATTAGAGCCTAAGCTACAGCTTCTTTTTAATCAACTTTTTGAAAAGTTTATAAACTTTATTTCAGCTATTGATGCTAACTTGTATGAGGAATTACTAAATCATTGTGACCATTGCCGAGATACTCTTATTGAAAATATAGCAGATGAAGGAGTTAACTTATGGGCTGAAAATCAATATAATGACAAAATAAAAAGTGTGGTTGAGGGTGATAAGAAAAAAATGATTTCACTTTTGTTCGGCTATAAAGGCTAACATATTTTATTTGATGAAAAAATATGAATATAAAAATTCAAGAGATTTTAGATCGTGGCAATGATGAAGAACGTATAGTTCTCAGAGTCTTAGAAGACTGTAATTTGTGCCGTTATTTAGTGTTGGATACTACATTTGATAAGGCAGGTAATATATCCAATAAAAATAGACATGTCTATGCCTTTGGTGATTTGCCTGTTCAAAAAGGTGACTATGTTGTGCTCTATACCACGGTTGGTAATGATGTAAGGCAAACAAATGCAAATGGTACAACTAGCTATTTCTTTTATTGGAATATGCTTAATCATATTTGGAATAATGAACGAGATATAGCCTTTTTAGTTCATTATGATGAATGGGATAGATTAGAGAGCAAAGATTAAATAATCGATAACCTCGTTTTGAATATAATGGTATTAGAGGATGATGCAGAGTTACAAGATAAGGTACTGAGCATTCATCATTCTACAATGATTACTATAAGTAGCACCAAAGCTGCTAAAATTATAGAAAACCAAAATGGTGTGTCTTTCATCAATACTATTGGATAAAACGATAGGTAATGATTAAGGCGGTCCCATCCTGCACAATATGGCGCAGACCTTTGATGGTCCGCCAACCTTATAGCGTAGCGGTTCCGAGCACCGGGGGGCGGTTACATCCCTAATCCCTATGGTAGGGATTTAGGGCTTGGGTATAGGGTAAGGACCCTCCCGCTGGGGAGGGACAGGTGGGGCAAAAACAGCACTAAGGGCGGTTACATCCTCTCGTCCCTGAGGGAAGAGAGGCTTGGTGAGAAAGGTGGAGCCTTCTTTAATGGTAAAGAAGGACGGGTTGATTTTAGAAAAAAAACACTATAATGATGAATGATTTTAAAGATATAAAAATAGCAGTAGCCGGCACCGGCTACGTAGGTCTGAGTATAGCGACCCTGTTGTCTCAGCACCATCATGTAACAGCGGTAGATGTAATCCCAGAGAAGGTGGAGAAACTCAACAATAAGATTTCTCCAATCCAGGACGATTACATCGAAAAGTATTTGGCTGAAAAGCCTTTGAACCTCGTGGCAACTCTTGACGGCAAATCAGCCTATAAGGATGCAGACTTCGTAGTGATTGCAGCACCAACCAACTACGACCCTGTGAAGAACTACTTCGATACAACCCATGTGGAAGAAGTCATCGACCTGGTTCTGGAGGTAAACCCAGATGCAGTGATGGTCATTAAGAGTACCATCCCGGTAGGTTACACCCGCAGCCTCTACTTGAAGTATGCCAAGAAGGGAGTGAAGAAGTTTAACCTTCTCTTCTCTCCAGAGTTCCTTCGTGAGAGCAAGGCACTCTATGATAACCTTTACCCAAGCCGTATTATCGTAGGCTATCCAAAGGTAATTGATCGTCCTGAGTTTACAGAAGAAAATGAGGCAATCAATAAGGTAACCAATGTCGATATGATGATGGATGCTGCCAAGACTTTTGCTGCACTTCTCCAAGAAGGTGCCATCAAGGAGAATATTGATACACTCTTTATGGGTATGAAGGAAGCTGAAGCTGTTAAGCTCTTCGCCAATACCTATCTGGCTTTGCGTGTAAGTTATTTCAACGAGCTTGATACATACGCAGAGGTCAAAGGTCTTGATACCAAGGCTATCATTGAAGGTGTAGGTCTTGACCCACGTATTGGTACCCATTACAACAACCCAAGCTTCGGTTATGGTGGCTATTGCTTGCCAAAGGATACCAAGCAGCTCCTGGCAAACTATGCCGATGTTCCTGAGAACCTGATTGAGGCAATCGTTGAGAGTAACCGTACTCGAAAGGACTATATCGCAGATGCCGTTCTTCAGAAGGCAGGTTACTATAGCTATGCTGATGATAACAGCTATGATGCAAGCAAGGAGCACAACTGTGTGATTGGTGTTTATCGTTTGACTATGAAATCTAACAGCGATAACTTCCGCCAGTCTGCTATTCAGGGTATCATGAAGCGTATCAAAGCAAAGGGTGCAGAGGTCATCATCTATGAGCCAACATTGGAGGAGGGTAGTACCTTCTTCGGTAGCCGAGTAGAGAACAACCTCGAAGCATTCAAAACCCAGAGCCATGCCATCATTGCTAACCGCTACGATGCTTGTCTGGATGATGTAAAGGATAAGGTATATACACGAGATATATTTAGAAGAGATTAATTATTTTTGAATTCTTCAAATACTAGTTCGTTAATAACAAATTATAGTTTATGAAAGTAGTACTTTTAGCAGGAGGCTTTGGCACCCGTATTAGTGAAGAAAGCCAGTTTAAGCCTAAGCCAATGATTGAGATTGGCGGAATGCCAATCCTTTGGCACATTATGAAGGAATATTCATATTATGGGCACAATGAGTTTATCATCTGTGCAGGTTATAAACAAGAATACATCAAGGAATGGTTCTCCAATTACTTCCTTCATAACAGCGATGTGAGTTTCGATTGGCGGAATGGGACTAATGAGGTTACTATTCACCAGAGCCAACTGGAGCCTTGGAAGGTGACGGTAGTCGATACTGGCTACAACACCATGACTGGTGGTCGTATCAAGCGTGTGCAGAAATATGTGGGTAACGAACCTTTCTTCATGACATACGGTGATGGTGTTTGTGATGTAGATATAGACAATCTCTTGAAGTTCCATCAGTCACATGGCAAACTTGCCACATTGACCGCTGTCAAAATGAAGCAAGAGAAAGGTGTACTCAATATTGGTGGTGATAATGCTGTCAAGTCCTTCCGTGAGAAGAATATCACCGATGGTGCACCTATCAATGCTGGTTATATGGTTTTGCAACCAGAAATATTCGATTATCTAACAGGTGATGACTGCGTCTTCGAGAAAGCGCCATTGGAACAATTGGTAAAAGAAGGCCAGTTGATGTCATATGTCCACGAAGGCTTTTGGCAGTGTATGGACAATATACGGGAGAAGGCTATGCTGGAAAAATTACTTGCAACGAATACTGCTCCTTGGAAAAAATGGGAGCGTGAGATACCTAAAGAGATATAATTATGGCTTTGGATTTATTTAATAATTTCTATAAAGGAAAGCGAGTACTTGTAACTGGTCATACTGGTTTCAAAGGAAGCTGGCTTTCTATCTGGCTCCATGAGTTGGGTGCCGAGGTAGTAGGAGTAGGTCTTGACCCATATTCAGAGCGTGACAACTTTGTACTTTCAGGAATCGGTTCTAAGATAAAGGCTGACATCCGTGCTGATATTCGTGACGGAGAGAAGATGAAGCAAATCTTTGCAGAGTATCAGCCTGAAATCGTATTTCATTTGGCTGCACAGCCTTTGGTTCGTCTCTCTTATGAGATTCCTGTAGAGACATACGATGTGAACGTCATGGGAACTATTCATATAATGGAAGCAATCCGTGCCACCAAGAGTGTCAAGGTGGGTGTAATGATTACTACCGATAAGTGCTATGATAACAATGAGCAGTTGGAAGGATATGTAGAGACCGACCCATTTGGTGGTTATGATCCATACAGTTCTTCTAAGGGTGCTTGTGAGGTGGCTATTCAGTCATGGAGACGATCTTTCTTTAATCCTGCAGACTATGGAAAGAAGCATACCGTGAGTCTTGCATCTGTAAGAGCTGGTAACGTAATCGGAGGTGGTGACTGGGCTAAAGACCGCATCATACCAGATTGTATCCGAGCTTTGGAAACAACTAAGGTGATTGATATCCGTTCTCCAAAGGCAGTTCGTCCATGGGAGCATGTGTTGGAACCATTGTCTGGATATATGCTCTTGGCTCAAAAAATGTGGAATGATCCTACAGGTTACTGTGAAGGATGGAACTTTGGTCCGGAAGCAGACAGTGTATTAACTGTCTGGGAAGTGGCCTCTGCCATTGTTGAGAATTTCGGCTTTGGTGAGTTGAAGGATATTTCTGATCCAAATGCTCTCCATGAGGCAAACCTTTTGATGCTCAATATCAATAAGGCAAAGGCCCGTTTGGGATGGAAACCAAGACTGAATGCCAAGCAGTGTGCTATGCTTACCTCTGATTGGTATAAGCGTTATAAAACGGAAAATGTATATGACCTCTGTCTAGAAGAAATTGGTAAATTTATAGGGCAATGAGAATATTAATTACAGGAGCCACGGGCTTTCTTGGTTATCATGTCGTAAAACAAGCACTCGCTCAAGGTCATGATGTACTTTGTTTAAAAAGAAAAACGTCTAAAAACCCTTTTAATGACGTAGAAAATGAAAGAATAACTTGGTTTGATTTCGAAGATAAAGATTACAAAGAAGTTGTAGCTAGGTTTGCTCCAGAAGTTTTAGTACATGGTGCATGGGGTGGTGTAAATGCTGCAGATAGAAATGACGAGCAACTCCAAATAAAAAATGTAGAATTCTCTATGTTTATTACTCGTTTATATCCATACAAACAGATTATTTCAATGGGTAGTCAGGATGAATATGGACCTATAGATGAGATTGTTGAAGAGACGCATATTTTGAATCCGATAACTCAGTATGGTAAAAAAAAGATAGAATACTGTAAACTGCTTACTGAATATTGCAGGAATAATCAAATTGAAATGCATTGGCTTCGTATATTCAATATGTATGGTACGATGCAGGCTTCCAATTGGATAATCCCTGCAGTAATGAACCGATGTTTAAACGGTGAAAAGGAAATGGATACTACTAAAGGTGAACAAAAGTATGCTTATCTTTATGCAGAAGATTTTGGTAAGGCTGTAGTTAGTATGTTTGGTGTCAAAGGAGTATCTGGTATTTATAATATCTCATCTTCAAATCCTATTTCTCTAAAAGAACTGTTCAATATGATAAAGAAATTGACTAATTCCAGCATCAAATTTAATTATGGTGCAATTCCTTATCGGCTTGGACAGTCTATGATGATTTGTGGAAATGCTGCAAAATTTAAACATACATTTGGTGAGTTTGAGAATGTTTCATTAGAACAGGGTCTTAAATTCTTAATTAAATATTTAAATGATAATGAAAGTTTCTGATTATATTGCAAACTATCTATATGATAGGGGCATTAAAGTTGTTTTTGGCTATCAAGGTGGAATGGTGACACATATTATAGATTCTATTGGTCAACATTCAATGCTAGAATATATACAGTGTTATCATGAACAAACAGCCTCTATTGCTGCTGAAGGTTACAGTCTTGAAACAGGCAATATCGGATGTGCAATATCTTCTAGTGGTCCTGGAGTAACTAATATGATGACTGGTATCGCTGATGCATATTTCGATTCTATTCCTGTTCTTTATATTTCTGGTCAAGTAAATACTTATGAGTATAAGTATGATAAACCTATTAGGCAACAGGGATTTCAAGAAATGGAAGTTGCAGAATTAGTTAAGCCTATAACAAAGTATTCTACTATGGTTGATAAGGAAGAGAATATACCTTATGAGCTTGAAAAAGCTATTTCAATAGCATTAAGTGGAAGAAAAGGGCCGGTTTTGTTAGATATACCTCTTAATGTCCAGCGAGCACAAATTAATCCAGAAAAGTGCAAGCATTTTGTTGCAGAAGAAGGTTCTTTGGTGTGCCCTGACTTAACTGAAGTCAAAACTCTTTTGTCAAAAGCCAAAAGACCAATGTTACTTCTTGGTGCAGGAGCATTGCAAAATGGAGCTCCTGAACTTATCGAAGATTTCTTAGAGCGTTATCCTTTTGGTGTTGTAACTTCACTTCGAGGACGAGGTTCATTGAATGAGTCATACAGATATTATATGGGTATGGTTGGAAGTTATGGTAATAGATGTGCGAATATGTCTATTTCAAAAGCAGATTTGCTAATAGTCTTAGGTTCACGTTTGGATACTCGACAAACAGGAGCTAGACTTGATGCTTTCCTTCCTAATGCTCACATAGTACATGTTAATGATGATATCAATGAACTAAATTGTCATCGCTTAGGAAATCGTGTTAAAGTTAATTGTTACGTACGCGATTTTCTATATACCATTTTGAAGGAACCTGTTTCTTGTGCCAACTTAGAACAGTGGCATAAATTCTTGGCTGTAATTCGTGGCAAATATAATCAGGATCAAGAAATCGAACGATTGGTGGATAATAAGTCCCCATATCGTTTTATTCAAGCTTTGAATAAAATAACACAGGAAAATGATATTCTTGTTTCTGATATTGGGCAGAATCAAATGTGGACTGCGCAGACGGCAAAACTAAAGAAAGGAATGAAGTATATCACAAGTGGGGGGTTAGCTCCTATGGGATTTTCTATGCCTGCAGCTATAGGTATTTCTTATGCTGCACCTCAAAAAACAGTTTATGCAATTTGTGGTGATGGGGCCTTTCATATGTCATCACAGGCAGTTGGGGTGATAGCACAGCATAAGCTTCCGATAAAGATTATTATTATGAATAATGATTGTTTAGGTATGATTAATCAATTCCAGAGACTTTATTTTGATAGTAGATTTTATGGAACTCATCCTACATGTGGCTACCAGAATCCGTGCTATGAGGACTTTGCAAAAGCTTATGGAGTACAGTATTTTAAATTAACAGAGGCAGATCTTGTTAATGAATCTTTGCTAAAGCAAATAGCAGAAACTAGAACATGTGTTGTGGAATGTATCATTACTGGTTTTACATCAGTATGTCCAAAACTAGAGTATGATAAACCAATTTCAAAGCCAATGCCAATGTTAGATGAGGAAGAGTTTAATAAAATAATGAGTTCGTATAATGTTTAGAGTCTTTTTGAGGTATATTGGTATGGATGGGGCTATTGCATATTCATCAGCGGCTCGAATAATTCAAGCCGTAGCCAATCTCCTTACTATTTTTTTTATTGCGACTTTGTTATCTTCTGATGAACAAGGTTATTATTATACTTTTGCAAGTGTAGTTGGTATTCAAGTTTTCTTTGAACTTGGTTTCACGGGAATAATGACTCAATATGTTGCACATGAAGTTGTACATTTAAAGCTTAATGAGAATTATTGTTACGAGGGAGATGATTGTCATCTCTCTCGATTAAGTTATTTGATGCATTTTTGTATAAAATGGTATACAGTAATAACAATTCTTTTCTTTATAGTTGTAAATATCATAGGTGTCGTCTTCTTCAAGAAGTTTAATACGTCAGCAGAAAACGTGGATTGGAAAATTCCATGGCTTGTTCTTAGTTTTGCTACTTCTCTTAAACTTTTTCAGGCTCCATTTACCTCTATTATAACTGGGCTTGGCATGGTCAAGGAAATGAATAAGGTTTTGTTCTTTCAACAGCTTTTAGTTCCTTTATCTATGTGGTTGTGCCTTTTATGTGGGTTGAAATTATATGTGTTGGGTATAAGTTCATTTGTCGGTGTTCTAGTGTGGTTCTTTTATGTAATTAGAACTTCTCTTATGCGAATTCTTATAAACATATGGAAGAGCCAAATAACAGCTAGAATAAGTTATATGGTAGAGATCTTTCCATATCAATGGAAAATTGCATTAAGTTGGATAAGTGGATATTTTATATTTCAATTGTTTAATCCAGTTCTCTTTGCAACAGAAGGACCTACTGTTGCAGGTCAAATGGGTATGACTATCTCGGTACTTAATGGAATTCAAGCATTAGCTCTCAGTTGGCAGAATACTAAAATTCCTTTGTATTCTGGGTTGATTGAATTGAAAAAATATGAAGAGTTAGATACAATATTCAATAAGACTACAAAACAGATGATTGGTATAAGTTTTGTGATGAATTTTCTCGCCATCATATTTGTAGTTTTACTTAAGTTCTTTGATATTAGCATTTCTGGAAGATTATTATCTGAAAGATTTATTCAAATACCAGCATTTATGTTAATGTCAATTGCAGTTTGTATGAACCAGTTGATATATTCATGGGCTACATATTTAAGATGTCATAAAAAGGAACCCTTTCTTGCTTTATCCGTGGTAGAAGGTTTATTATGTATGGTATCAACCTTAGTTTTTGGTAGATATTATGGTCTCTATGGTATTGTTGTTGGTTATTGTTTTATTATTGTATTTCAAGTAATATGGGCAAAGTTAATATTTAATAGAAAAAAAAATGTATGGCATAATGGAAAATAAAAAATATTTGTTGACAGTTTGTATTCCTACATATAACAGACCAGGTCATATTCAGAAACAGGTAAGAGATGTGTTAGCACAACTTACTGAAGGTGTTAGATTACTTGTAATGGACAATCACTCAGATGTTCCTACAGAGTCATATTTTACCAAAGAAGAATTGGCACATTTTACAGTTATAAGGCATAAAACTAATATCGGAGCGGATGCAAATAATGCACACTGTTTAGAAATGGTTGATACTGGTTGGGTTTGGCTTCTTGGTGATGATGACAGAATACGCCCAGATGCAATAGAAGTTATTTTGAATTTGATTACTGAACATCCAGATTGTTGTTATATTAATACGGCTAATAAAAGAACAGAACTTGTTGAGTCATTCAATCAATTTCTTGCATATTTTAAAATAAGAGGTGCTTATGGAAAGGCTTTTTTTCAATCGGCTTGTTTGTTTAATATGAATGAAATTTCAAGATCTTTAATTTGGTATTATATATTTTTGTCTACACAAATGGGGCAATTTTATTTGGTATTAAAGCATATGGAACTTGTTGAAAAATCTACATGCTTTTTTACAACAGAAAATTTAATAGTTTCTAAAGAGCCTGGAGATTGGGATCCTATAAAACTTATTATAAACTCATTTTTGATTATAGATAAATTCTATTATTGCAAAAAACAGATGAAGAGTACGATTTTTTATTCTTTAGGAAATATGTATTTTGACAGTGTTGCAGCTGCAAACATTAGTCATTGGGAAAAATTGTGTCTTTTGAAAAAAATAGTAGGAAAATTGAATTTTATTAATGTAGTTAAATACAATTATATTGCTATTGGACGTTATTGTGTATTTTTGTTTTTACCAAAAAGGTTAAGTCAAATTATTCATAATAAGGTAGCTTCTAAATATAATAAATTAGTGAAATAGCATGAATATACTAATAACAAATATTGTATTAATCTTAGTTGAGGGTATTATTCTTTGTAATAGTTGGATAAAACAAGGAAAAAATATTTTCTTAATTTTAGCTTTCATCCAATTGCTTGTTCTCCATTCTTTTTTAGATCCGTTTTCAATGGAAGATCTTCCAGGTTATTATGATACTTTTAATGAATTCGGTAAAAATTCTCTTTTTTATTCAATTGTTATTGGATATGTTGGAGTAAAGATGGAACCCGGGTGGATTGTTTTATGTAAGTGCTTATATTTCATTAGTACGAATTTCAGAATTCTTCTAATTATTGATAGCATACTTATAATTGGTGGTTATTTAGTAATGATTAAAAAGTATTCGCCTATATTCTATGTTTCTGTATTTGTATTTTTATGTACAACATTTAATCAATCTCTCTTTGTTTTAAGGCAGCATACTGCTATGGCAATTTGTTTGTTTTCAATACCTTATATAATTAAAAGAGATATAAAAAAATTCTTGGTAATTATTACTGCAGCTTTTTTGATTCATCAAACAGCAATTATATTTATTCCAGTTTATTTTGTATATAATATCAGATTTTCGAAAAAAAATTGGGTAATTTTCTTAATACTTCTTTTCTTAGGAAATGTTGTTGCTTCACGAATTTTTAATTGGGCATTTTCTCATTTATGGTATAATTCATATGAAGATCGTGATGCATCAAATCTTACAGTCTTCTTTATTCAGTTATGTGGTATATTATTATATCTTGTTTCTATTCGGTTTAAAACTTTAAAAATTAAATCTATTGAGAAAGTTTTTCTCTCAATGGCATGTCTAGGTTTATTGTTATCGTTTATTGGTGTTGGTTTTAGTCCTACAAATCGTTTGGTTAAGTATTTTTCAATTTCTGATATATGGTTGATTCCTTTTGCCTTGAAAAAATATAAAACGAAAGGAATTATATTAGGAATCTTTGTTCTTGTTATGTACTTTTTATTATTCTTAGCTCCTAGTACAACAGATTATATAAAAAATTATCGATTAATATTTTGATACTATGTCAATTACTTTTTTTAAAATTAAAAGGTGGATAAAAATGCTTACGGGTAAGAGTGTGTGGCATGTTAATCAGGATTTGGGGAAATTTTTTGCAAAAGATCAAATCCGTGGGTATTATAATAATATGATGGAGAAGGTTGTAAAAATGCCTGATTTGTTGGATAATAATGATTTACCGAAACTCAATTTAGAAAATGGTAAGTTTACTTATTTTCCTGTAGCAATTTTTCAATATGGTCTTGGATGTTATGATTTGTTTTTAAAAACGAATGATATAAAGTATGAGAAAAAATTTCTACAGTGTGTTGAGTGGACTATAGTACATCAGGATATTAAAGGCCGTTGGAATAATTTCTCACATTATAGTCCTGATACACCATATGGAGCAATGGCGCAAGGAGAAGCAGCATCGCTACTGGTTAGAGCTTACATTCACACTGGAAAATATGTTTTTTTAAAAGCAGCAAAAGATGCACTTGATTTTATGATTTTACCTTTGGAAGAAGGTGGAACGACTAAGTATGTTGGGGAAGACATATTTCTGATGGAATATACTTTTAAAGATGTGGTAATGAATGGCTTTATTTTTTCATGGTGGGGATTGTATGATTATGTTTTAGTTACCCATGATAATGGAAAATATAAACAAGTTTTAGATAATTCATTAAAAACGTTAGTTAAAATTTTGCCCCAGTTCAGGTGTAGCTATTGGAGTATGTATAGCCTTGATGGCTTGATAGCTAGCCCTTTTTATCATAATCTTCATATTGCACAAATGCAGGCATTATTTAAGTTAACTGGAAACAGAATTTTTGATGACTATGCGAAAATATGGCTTCGTCAACAAAAGAATCCTCTGTGTAAAGGAATAGCATTTATTAGAAAAGCAATACAAAAAATATTGGAATAATGAGAGTACTTTTAGTTTCAAATCAAAGGCAAAATGTCAATGGTGTTGGAAATCCTATAATGTATAGAATGCGAGATGCTTTGGAAAAAGATGAGCGTATTGATAAAGTCGATTTCATCCCATTTGAGAATAATTGTTCATCTTTTATATCAATACGACGTGCTGCTAAAAAGTATGATTTGGTTCATATACATTTTGGCGGAGTATATGCGTTGCTGATATGGATTGCTTTAATTGGTCTTCATGTTAAGAAAGTTATTACTTTTCATGGGACGGATATACATGCAAAAGCTTTGAAAACCGCTAAAGGTTTTAAGGAAAGAATGAAAATAAGAATGAATCAAAAAGCTTCTTTTTTGAGTATCCTCGTTTTCGATTCATGTGGTTTTGTCGCTTCGGAAATGTTGGGATATATCCCAAAATGGTTATTTGCTAGTTTGCAAAAAAAAGCTTTTATCCAACCTCTTGGTGTGAATTACGATACATTTAAATTGATAGAGAAGAAAAAAGCTCTTACTCATCTAGGATTAGATTCTTCAAAGAAATACGTTCTATTCTCTGATGTTAGTAATACAAGTATAAAACGACGTGATATCGCCGAGTCGATAGTTGATAAATTGGGTAGTAGATTTTGTTTGCTTATTATGTGTGGTGTAAAACCACAAGAGGTTCCATTCTTTATCAATTCATGTGATTTTCTCCTACTAACAAGTGATGAAGAAGGGTCTCCAAATATTATTCGAGAGGCATTATCGCTGAATAAACCTGTGTTTAGTGTGGAGGTTGGAGATGCTGCAAAACAGTTAAATGGTCTACAAAATAGTACCATTATTAGTCGTGAATCCAAAGAGGCATCTAGTACTATTTTGTCATATATTCAAAAACCATATACTGATAATACGAGAGATGCTTTAAGAAATATACTTGATTTTGTGAGAGTAAATAGAAAAGTTGTAGATAATTATTTGAAATTATGGGTAAAACGAGATTAATCTGGGTGGATTCTTTAAAAGGTTGGCTGATGTTATTGGTGGTAATGGGTCATGCGATACAGTATTGTATGAATGCAGGAGAATGTGAGTCAAATTACTGGTGGAATTTGATTTACTCCTTTCATATGCCTGCTTTTATGGCATTAAGTGGTTTTGTAAATTTTAGTTCTACTCCCCCCCCCTCATATGAATATTATTTGCATCTTTGTGTTCGAAGAACACGACAGCTCTTGGTACCATTTCTCTTATGGTCTGTATTCAAGTGGCTTGTTGATGGCTCTTTTAGTTTGAATGATTTGGTTCATATAACGTTTTCGTCAGGTGGATTCTTTTGGTTCCTTTTGGTTCTTTGGGTTATAAGTATTATATTCATAATAGGAAATGTTTTGTCTAAACTCCTTAGCATAAGTCAGGATTTTATTGAAATAATGATAATGTTTGTCTTAACATTAGCTATGATATTTGGAGAGTATCGTATATTTGGATTCCAGCTTATATCGTATTACTTCGTTTTTTATGTAGCTGGGTATTGTTTCAATAAATATAATAAGTTGATTACTGTTAATTTTACTATTGTAGGGCTTGCTAGTTTAGTGTGGATATTTATGGCAAGTTTTTGGAATATGCATCAACTCCCTGTTTTTCTTGAAGAAGTTGCATTCTTACCAAAATCTTTATTGTTGTATGCTTATCGATTTTTAACAGCATTACTAGGAATATACATATTACTAAGTATAGCGCCCTCATTTCTAAATAACAGTAAATGGTTCAATGTGTTAATCGTTCATATAGGAAAGATTTCATTAGGTTTATATGTGGTGCATTTAGTGCTTATAATTCATTTGTCTGAGTGTCTGAAAGTGTTATTGCCATCAACCCCGTTAGTAGTTTTAATACTCGTTTGTTTCATTTTAACATGTTGTATGGCTGTACCTGTTGTTGAAATTCTTTTACGTTTTAAATTCACTTCTAAAATATTACTTGGTAAATTATGAAAATCGTTAATATTACGGGTGGTCTTGGTAATCAAATGTTTCAATATGCATTTGCTTTGGTTTTGAAGCACAAGCATCCTAATGAGGATGTATATATTGACATACAGCATTACAATACCATTTTCTTTAAAAAGTATAAAGGGATAAATCTTCATAATGGATATGAGATAGATAAGGTTTTTCCTAAGGCGTGTCTTCCAGTTGCTGGTTTTAAGCAATTGGTAAAGATTTCGTATTGGATTCCAAATTATGTATTGTCTCGTTTGTGCAGAAAGGTCTTGCCAATTCGAAAAACTGAGTATATTCCTCCATATAGTTTGAATTATACCTATAACAATTATGCTATAGAACGTGTTGATGATTGCTATTATGAAGGTTATTGGCAGTCTGTACATAATTTTTTGGATGTAAAGGAACGACTACAAGATATATTTGGTCATCCTGAGCCTAATACCTACAATAAAGATCTGATTATGAAGATTAAAGAGGTGGAATCTGTAGGAATTCATGTACGTAGAGGAGACTACTTGAATGAACCGGAATTCTGTGGTATCTGTGGAATTGAGTATTATAAGAAAGCAATACAAGATATTATCTCGGATGGTAAGCATCATAACTTTTTCATTTTTTCTAATGATATGGAATGGTGCCGTGAAAATTTAGCCCCTTTGTTGCAAAATCATGATTTGTTTTATGTAACTGGTAATACTGGCAAAAGCAGTTGTTGGGATATGTTCTTGATGACATATTGTAAGGACTTGATAATTGCCAATAGTTCATTTAGCTGGTGGGGGGCTTTTTTAAATAAGTATGTGAATCGTGTCTATGCTCCATATCCGTGGCTTAATAGAGACTGTGAGTTGGATGTGTATGATGAATCTTGGATTAAAGTGAAGTAATAATTATGGATGATTACGGATTAGTTTCAATTATCACACCAACATGGGCGTGTGCTCCTTTTATCTGGGAGACTATAAAAAGTATTCAAGCTCAGACTTACCAGAATTGGGAGTTGCTGATACAGGATGATTGTTCTACTGATAATACTTTGGAAGAAATCCGTCCATATATGGAAGATGATAGTCGAATCAAATATGAGTGCAATCCAAAGAATAGTGGAGCTGCTATTACTCGCAATAATGCTCTTTGTAGAGCAAAGGGTAGATGGATTGCATTCCTTGATAGTGATGATTTATGGATGCCTGAGAAATTAGAGCACCAGTTGAAGTTTATGGTGGAGAATGGTTATGCCTTTTCTTATCATGAATATACAGAGATGAGCGAGGATGGCAAGGACTTAGGTATCTATGTCTCTGGTTTGCCTAAAGTGGGTAAATTTGCTATGTATGCATGTTGTTGGCCTGGTTGTTTGGCAGTTATGTATGATGCAAGCAAAATAGGTCTTATTCAGATTAATGATGTCAAGAAGAATAACGATACGGCTATGTGGCTGAAAGTTGTTCAAAAGGCTGATTGTTATTTACTGAAAGAAAACCTGGCAAAGTATCGTCGTCGCAAAGTTAGCATTACTCCCAAACCATTATGGAAGCGTATTTGGGCTCATTATCCGTTGTTCCGTAAGGCAGAAGAAATGAATCCTCTTGTAGCCACTTTCTGGGTTTTTATGAATGTCTTAGGAAATGGCTGGAAGAAGATGTTTTATGTGAAGAAAAATAATTTTTAATAATTTATCTCTTGTTTTATATTTCTTTTTGATGATCCTTTAAGAAGTATATTTCAAAAAATCAAATATTATGAGTACAGATTTGAAAAGAAGAAATGTGCCTTTCTCTCCACCTGATATGACGGAGGCAGAGGCTAGTGAGGTGCGTGATGCCATTTTGAGTGGATGGATTACTACTGGACCTCGTACTAAGAAATTGGAAAAGGAAGTGGCAGAGTTTGTTGGCGTAGAGAAGGCTGTATGTCTTAACTCGCAGACTGCTTGTGCTGAGATGGCTCTCAGATTGCTCGGTGTAGGCGAGGGGGATGAAGTTATCGTTCCTGCTTATACTTATACAGCGAGTGCTTCTGTAGTAGAGCATGTGGGTGCAACCATCGTCTTCGTTGATGTACAGAAGGATTGCCTTGAAATGGATTATGAGGCTTTGGAGAAGGCTATCACTCCTAAAACCAAGGCGGTGATTCCTGTAGATCTCAGTGGTATCCCTTGCAATTACGACCGCATCTTCGCTATCGTGGAAAGCAAGAAGGAGATGTTTACTCCTAAGACTGATCTTCAGAAGAAGATTGGCCGTATTGCTGTTTGCTGTGATGCAGCCCATGCTTTCGGTGCTTCACGTCATGGAAAGATGGTGGGTAGCATCGCTGACTTCTCTTCATTCAGCTTCCATGCTGTCAAGAACTTCACCACAGCTGAGGGCGGTGCCTTGTCGTGGAATCTTCCTTTCGGTAATGAGAAGGTGGTGAAGGATTTGGATAAGAATCCTGAGAATACCTTCAGCGGTGTACCTGAAATTGAGGGGGAGACCTGGAACGAGAACTTGTATCGCAAGGCTCAGCTGCTGAGCTTGCATGGTCAGAACAAGGATGCCTTGGCTAAGACGAAGCTGGGTGCCTGGGAGTATGATATCATCGGTACTTGGTATAAGTGCAATATGACAGACGTGGTGGCTGCCATCGGTCTGGTTCAGATGAACCGTTACAAGGGTATGTTGGAGCGTCGTCGTCAGATGATTGAACGTTACAATGAGGCATTCAAGGATATGAATGTGGCTGTATTGCCTCACTATAACGAGGAGCATACTTCTTCCGGTCATCTCTATATCGTTCGCCTCCTGGGTAAGACCCGTGAGGAGACAAACAAGGTGATTGAGATGATGGCTGAGCGTGGTGTGGCTACCAATGTACATTACAAGCCGCTGCCAATGATGACTGCCTACAAGAAGTTGGGATTCGACATCAAGGATTTCCCAAATGCTTTCCACATGTTTGAAAATGAGATTACTCTGCCTCTGAACACCAAGATGACGGATGAGGACTTGGAGTATGTAATCGAGTGTTTCAAGGAATGCGTGAAGTAAGATTCTATGAAGAGATTATTTGATATCATTGCATCAGGATGCGGACTCATCATTTTGAGTCCGCTCCTTTTGTTTTTGGCTATCTGGATTAAGTTGGATAGCAAGGGACCGGTGTTCTACCGTCAGGTGAGAGTGGGAAGACATAATAAGGATTTCCGCATTTTCAAGTTCCGTTCGATGAGAGTAGGGGCTGATAAGGGTTCGTTGGTCACCATCGGAGGTAGGGATCCAAGAGTGACCCGTTCGGGTTATTACATCAGAAAGTACAAGTTTGATGAGCTTCCTCAGCTGATCAATGTCTTTATTGGTGATATGAGTCTGGTGGGGCCTAGACCTGAGGTTCGTCACTATGTAAACTATTGGACTCCTGAGCAAATGCATGTGCTGGATGTAAGACCGGGAATCACTGACCCTGCCAGCATCAAGTTCAGAAATGAGAATGAGTTAATGGAGAAGGCTGCTGATCCTGAGGATTATTACATCCATGTAATCATGCAGGAGAAGATCAAGCTCTATCTGGAGTATGTGAAGAATGCCAGCTTCTGGTATGACATTAAGTTGATATTTAAGACATTTGAAGTGATCGTGAAAGAATAGCCCCACTTCATCAGGGGGGTGGTTTTGCGGGCTGGGACCGCCTGGGGATAACTTTATTTAGTGATCTTTTTCCTTAAAGAAACGATTTATGTTAGAAATAAACAAAGATTTCTTGGATTCTCTTTTTGCCAAGGCAAAGGAGAATCCTCGCTTACGCCAGAACCATGATCTTCGTACAAGTGCAGAGGATCAAAGTCAGAGAATGCTCAATGCCTTACTGCCTGGTACAGAAGTGGCGATACATCGTCATCCGAACTCATCAGAGAGTGTCATCTGTCTTTGTGGCAGAATGGATGAAGTGATATACGAGGAGGTGGTATCGTATCTTCAGGATGGTGGGGATACCGTAAGAAAGGTCTCTTATCAAGAGATTGAGAGAATCCATCTTAATCCGAAGAATGGGGCGTATGCATGCCAAGTGCCTAAAGGGGCATGGCATACGGTAGAGGTATATGAACCTAGCGTTATCTTTGAAGCGAAAGATGGGGGGTATGGGGAGGATGGGAGTGATATTCTTCGAACCACCTAGTTCCTCCTTCCAAGGAGGACTCCACATCTCTCACCAAGCCTCTCTCTTGCCCGAAGAGAGAGGATGTAACCGCACTCAGTGCTGTTTTTCTAAAATCATCCCGTCCTTCTTTACCATTAAAGAAGGCTCCACCTCTCATCTCGGTCTTCTCCCCTCAGGGAAGAAGAGGAAAACCGCCCTCCGGTGCTCGGAACCGCTTCGCTCTAAGGTTGGCGGGGCATCAAAGCCCTCGCCAGGTTGTGCGGGCTGGGACCGCCTGGGGAATAGTAGTTTATAGTTTACTGTTAATAGTTCACAGTTGATTTTGTAGTAATTTGCTGATAACTTGCAGATTTCTTGTGATTTTCTTGGTGGTTTCAAGAAAAAAGCGTAATTTTGGCGGCATCTAACATAAAATACAAAGGTATGGAAGGAAATAGATATAAAATAACAGAAGATAATGCTGCGGCTGGTATGGTTGCTGAGCCAACTCCGACCGTAAGATCTTCTTTGTCTGTTCAGGAAATGAGACATTGTCTTATGGATGCAATATATTCTTCTAAGGATATTGATAAATTATACACCTGCTTAGTTATTCTTAATGGTAAGCCGGTAAAAGAATATCGTAGTAAGTATCGTGCTAAGACGGATGCAGAACTTTCCGCAGAGTTGTCACAATTCCCATCTTGGGATGAAATGGAACATCCTGATTTGTCGAATATTGATTATAGACAATATAAGCATAAGAAGTCGCCAAGAACAATTAAAGCAATATCAAAATGGCTGTAACTAGAGTAAATCAAGGAGAAATTGTAGAGGTTCCATTTGAATTGCCTGATGGAAGCATCTTACCACACCCTGCATTGGTTCTTTCAAATGAGTATTTACAGGATTATGAAGATGGCTTGTTTTATGCCGTATTGATATCTACAAAAAATCATTATCCTGAATTCACAATACCAATTGAGGATTCTTGGTTAAACAAGCCCTTAAGTAAAAGTTCGTTCTTTGTTACTCATATCATTGACCAGTTTAATGTTGATGAAGTGATGAAACGTAGCAATACGTATTTAAAGGCACGTTACTTTGATTATGTTGTTGATGAAATTATCAAGAATGTAATTGGTGGAAAAGAGGAATAATTGGTTGAGGTACAATGAAGTTTCATTAGATTGGTTAATATTGGAGTTTCCCACGGGATTGTGAGTGTTTGTCGGTAGGGGCATCAGTAAATCACCATTAGCCCGTATGGCGGTACCTATATAATATATTACCTTTGCATCCGTAATCAAAACAGTTTGATAATGGAAACAGAGGAGACAGTGGATTATGACTGGCTCATTGAGTTTAAGAAATCATATCGTTCAAATAAGCTTCAACCAGATGAAAACAAGAAGCTAGGCGAAGGTGAGTTTATCGCTTTGACAGTTGAGGAAAATTTTGTTCCCGAGAAGTTGAATGACATTAATTTTGGCGATTATATAGAAGATATACTCACCCGACTGATGGAGGGGGAGCAAGACTTCATGTCCCTAATCCCATGTAATTATAACTCGAACAAAAAGGTGAATGTCAAGGCTGCCTAATAGGTAGCTTTGGCAATACCAATTAATAATATGCTTTTTTTGAAAAATGTTGGATGTGCTAACTGCTGAAAATCAGTAGTTACGTTCTAACGGTGATTTACGCTGTTTGCTGATAACATTTTAAAAAAGAAATAATTATGGAAGGAATGTTTATTGTTTTAGGTGGTGTAGGAATCGTTGCATGCTGCCTTTATCTTTGGTCTGCTTTTACGAAAAGTGGTAAGAAGTGGATTGAGGGTCTCTAGGGGAGTAACCATCTACTTCTCCATATTGCCCGCTAAAAAATAAGTGTTACCTTTGCTGCCGATTAAAAAATGGTAACAAATGGAAAATAAGAAGAAAGCAAAAGTTGATTACGCAGCCATCATTCGTGAGTTCGAGATGTATGGTCGTGGTCGTTCTCTCAAACAATTTTGTGATGACAGTAGTTATGTTTATCCTAATGTGCTTTATCAAGAGATTGAGAGAATCCATCTTAATCCGAAGAATGGGGTGTATGCATGCCAGGTGCCTAAAGGGGCATGGCATAAGGTAGAGGTATATGAACCTAGCGTTATCTTTGAAGCGAAAGATGGGGCGTATGGGAGTGAAATTCTTCGAACCACCTAGTTCCTCCTTCCAAGGAGGACGCCACATCTCTCACCAAGCCTCTCTCTTGCCCGAAGAGAGAGGCTTTTTATTTAGCCATTATGAATGGTTGCGCTCTTTCCTTAGTCGTCTGACCTCTCTGATTTCTTCATTGATTTCATCGAGAGTCATTTCTGGGAATTCACCTCTTTCTGCCATAGCCCTAATTTCTGCGAATGCTGCTTTTGCTCTTGCAGTTACTTCGTCCTCTTCCTGCAGGGCTTTCTGTGGATTGTCCTTTCGGATGGTTTCTGATGTCTGTACCATAAGCTTATCATTATTAACGTTTTACTTTCTGAGTGCAAATATACGGCATTATGGAGGAGAATGGTGCAGAAGGGGGAATCTTTTAAAAAAGATTAAGGCTTTGTCACGCAGATGGCGCAGATGACGCAGATTTCACAAATATAGACCTATTCGGTCTTGGAATTTCGCAGATTTGGGGTAATTTGCAGATAACTTGCAGATTTCTTTCTTTTTTCTTGGTGGTTTCGAGGAAAAAGCGTATTTTTGTGGCAAAGTTGAACGTTTAAAAGGAGAAGATTATGAATATGGTTGCTTTAAGTAATAGGCTTGCAAGTAAGGTTCCTCATTGGCATGAACTCGAAAAGTTAAGCAAGGAAGATAAGATAGAAGTTATTGCCTTACTTTCCATGTCGATAACAAATGCAGAGGAAATCAAAGCACCTGCCGACAGAACAACGGAAATGATAGAACGTTGCTGTGGTTCATGGGTTGGTGAACAGTCGGCAGAAGATATTATAGCAAATATCAACGAAAGTAAAATGTCAAAGTCAGAACCTGTCAAGTTTGCTTGTTGAAGATGCTGACATAATTATCGGTACTACAGCTATCATAAATAATATGGTTATGGTTACAGAAAACGTTAAGCATATAGGAAGACTTAACGGTATTGTTGTTGAAAACTGGATAAAGTAGTCTGTACGGAGCCTTTGGATAAGTTCTGCCACACTTGGCAATTTTGAATGAGGGTCCCACAGATATCAC
>ERZ1034847.271-NODE-271-length-26201-cov-38.019391_pt1 | contig 26201 bp, 26 predicted proteins | sample MGYA00520633_ERZ1034847 | MGnify/ENA primary metagenome ERZ1034847 (study PRJEB33766, sample SAMN09781732) | gut metagenome | biome: gut microbiome | host: Homo sapiens | place: Madagascar | study: EMG produced TPA metagenomics assembly of the PRJNA485056 data... | reverse complement strand
GTGGGCACCGATCTCCATCGCTTAACCTCGGCAGGACTGAACACTGAAGGCTGATGCTACGGCAGTGAGAATGGTGATGCCCAGGGCATCACCCTGGGTATAATGGCAATTAGCAAGGCGCCCTGTAAGGTTCATGGAATATACCCTATATATCAGTGAATCCAGTATTTGTCAAGTGTTAAAAACGCAAAGTAACTCTCTGCTATTCCTTTCTTTACATCTTTTGCTCGTGCTGTCTATACAAGTTACAAGTATATAGGATACATCCCCCCGCCGCCCAGCTCCAAGAAATCTGCGTCATCTGCGTAACAATGTTAAAATCCTAAAGATCTTTGGCTATTTCAGATATTTCCCTTATATTTGCACCATGTAAGGTACTAAATATTAGAATTATGAGAACGTTCAATTATAATGAAATACAAAATACTCCGATTTGGAACGAAGTAAAGAATTGGAGTGATGATCGGAAAAATGCCCTTATAACATTGCTGTATTCAACGATGAAAGGTATTAATCCATATGAAGTTCCAGAAGATAAAGTACAGGCTTTCGTAAATGATATGCCTCATGAAGTTTTAGAAATGGCTTCAGAGTACGCCATTAAGGAAAGTCGTTCGGGAAGAGGTCTTTCTCATTCTCAGGCAATGGAAAAGATTAAAGAGCAAAGAGGATGGAAATAATTTGGTCTGATATGGCTCTCCATCAACTTGATGGAATTTTGGACTATGTAGAAGAACATTTTGGGGCTTCTGTATCTCGTAAAACCTTAGATGACATAAATTCTAAGGTAGGGCGTTTATTGCTGTTTCCAGAATCTGGAACTCCAGACTATAGTTATTCTTCAAAACTCTTAAACGACAAGGTTTTAATTCGACATTTGAACATAGGACCAAATGTTGTTTATTATAACATAGATGGAGAAATCATTAATATTATGGTGATAGCTCATTACAGGCAGTCAACTGTCACTGTTGCAAAAATGATTAATCGCTTCATCGAGCATCATACGAAATAAAGTCATCTGTAAGATGTTAAACTCTCACAAATCGCCTTTCCACCCCTGGCGGTCCCATCCCGCATAACCTGGCGAGACCTTTGATGGTCCGCCAACCTTATAGCGTAGCGGTTCGAGCACCGAGTAGGGCGGTTTTCCTCTTCTTCCCTGAGGGGAGAAGACCGAGATGAGAGGTGGAGCCTTCTTTAATGGTAAAGAAGGTTTCTGTCCCCTACAAGGGGAACCGAAGGGGTCGTAAAGACTATTGAAGGATGATTTTAGAACAAATCTCTTTGCAGGAGAGACGGAGAGGTAGAAAAAACTCTTATAATATTAATTTCAAAACTAGTTTTACTCAATCAATATCCAGGTAAGAATACCTAAAGGCGATTCTTATCTGCCAGGGACTCTATGTCCTAAATTTCCGATACGAACCAATTATATTGTTAGAAATAACAAAAAATATATAAAACGAGAAGTAGCTTAGTAGTGTGGGCGCTACATAATCACCCACAACGCATCCTGCAGCTCTCTTTCGGAAACTGACCCACCGAAAGAGTCTCAGGATGCTTGTTGTTCAAGAACTTAAAACGATGCGTGATTTTAATCAATTAAAAATTGCCGTAGCCGGAACCGGTTACGTAGGACTCAGTATTGCTACGCTTTTATCCCAGCACCATCGATGATGTGAAAGAGAAGGTATATACACGAGATATCTTCCAAAGAGACTAGGAGGTGCCGCAGAGAACTATATATGTTAAATCATAGTTAAAATGTAGCATGTTTACGAAAAATGTAGGCTAATTCTTGCAAATAAAAAAAACAATTTGTAATTTTGCACTCAAATTACAACAATGATATAAATATATATAGATATTATGATAAGAGATTTCTGGGTAAAAAATTATCTTTCTATTCGAGATAAACAGGAGTTGAATTTCTTGGCAAAGGAGTCTTCTTCGGAACTTGTTACAGAGATAGCCGAAGGAACTTTCTTGTACAAGTTAGGAATTCTGTATGGCTCAAATGCTTCCGGAAAATCAAATATGCTGATTGCTTTGAATGAAGTATTTCGTTTGTTAGTTCTACCCAAATCAGATGCTACTCAAAGAATAAATGGAAGTATTCCTTTCATGCTCTCCAAGGGTGATCCAACCGAAATGCACGTTTCGTTTTATGCCAATGGTGTCCGATACGACTATGATGTAGCGTTCAATGACAAGTACATATTGAGCGAAGCACTTTATTATTATCCTAACAAATCAAAGTCGTTGTTTTATGAACGCACATTTGTAGGAGATAACGTTCAGGCTGAAATCAAGTTTGGCCCAAGTCTCAGGCTGCTAGTAAAAACGCAAGAGAGCATTCGTGAGAACACCTTGAATAATCATAGCGTTTTGTCTGTTTGTAGGAAAGCTGCCTTGAAAGAAGATATTGAGCCATTCAATATTCTTCATGGCTGGATCATGGAGAACTATCACGATGTAGACGGTGACGGCGAAAAGGGGATCGTGGAAATCCTCAAGGATGCTTATGTAAATACTAAAAAGCGTAAGTTCTACAACATCATGCTTCAAAAGGCAGATTTGAACATCTTGGAATATAAGCCTATCGTAGAAGATCGGTTTGTGCCTAATGAGTTCCGTCAACGTATCCTCATGGAAAATATTCCAGAAGAAATGAAAGTAGCTCTGCTTCAACCCACCTCCGATTCCGTGGCATTTGTCAATCACTCTACAAATGGAGATTTTGACATTCCGCTCAGATGGCAGTCAAAGGGTACTCAAAAATATATACGTATTTTGGAGGCATTATATGATATGATAACAACTTCTCATGTGTATTTTCTTGATGAATTAGGTGAGGATTTACATAATGACCTGTTATACTACTATCTCAATGTCTTTATCTTTAACTCCGAAAAATCGCAATTGATTATCACCAGTCAAGAAACGACTCTGCTTTCTCAAGACCTTATCAATGAAAATAGAGGCGTTGTGTGGTTTGTGGAGAAAAATAAAGAGACCGCATCTTCCGAGTATTCTCGTGGCGATTCTTTCGGGTTGCACAAGAATCTGTCTCTTTATAATTCTTATCGCATCGGACGTTTGGGGGCAAAGCCCGAATTAGGTAGTATCTTTATAAATCTGGAGGATTGATATGGGCAAGTTACGACAAACAGCACTTATCTTGGGTGAAGGACCTACGGAATTTTTCTATTTCAAATCCTTATGCGATGTGTTCAAACGCTTGACTATCAAGCCCGACTATCCCAAGCATACAAGTATCAAGGAACTTGATTTGAAAATATCTGAGGGGGTGGCGATGGGATACAACCACATATTCTGCATAATTGATATGGACACGAAAGATGTAGAACCAGAGCGTTCTCAATATCAAAGATTAAAGACAAAATATGCCAAGCCCATCAATAAACCCAAGAAAGGCATATATTGCAAGGTTGAGTTCTTTGAGACCCACCGCTGTACGGAACTGTTCTTTCTCTACTATTTTCGATACACATCACGTCCATACGATACGCAAGAACCATTGCTCAAGGATTTGATCCAATGTGTGGAATACAGGAAAAACATCTCCTTCTTCAACAAATCCAAAGGTTTACATTCCTACTTTGAACGCAATGGGGGAAGCCTTGAAAAAGCTATTGCAAATGCCTCTCGTTCTATGGATGAAGTACAAAAGGAAGGTAGGGATTATACTTTCTCTGAGCTTGGTAGGTTGATGAAAAGACTGACAACACTCTCAGAATAAATACCTCGCCCACAACGCATCCTGATAGCTCTGGGCGGAGCGCAAGCTTTGCCCAGAGTTTAGGGTTTCTTGTTAAACGTGATTTAATTACGAAACAATGAAAGATAGTATGATAGTAAAGGGCTGTATATACCTCTGGGGGCTTGTATTCTATGGGGTTGCTCATGGCGAGATATCGAAGAGTCTTAGTGATAAATTCTCAGGGATATTCTCAATGTTATAGTAGAAGGAAAAATCTGCGTCATCTGCGCAATCTGCGTGACTTTATTCAAAGACCGGACAGGTCTCAGAAAATCTGTGTTCATCTGTGTAATCTGTGGGACCTTTTCAGCGAGCACACCCATTCATAAAAATCAAATTCAAACTAATTTTACTCAATCAATATCCAGATAAGAATACCCTAGAAGCAATTCTTATCAGGTGGTACTCTATGTCCTTAATATCTAAACCGAACCAAAAATATTGTTAGAAATAACGAAACAATACATATAACGAGAAGTAGCTTAGTAGTGTGGGTGCTACATCATCACCCACGTCGCATCCTGTAGTTCCCATTCGGGAAATTAGTCCCGGAAGAGGCTCAGGATGCTTATATTTAAGAACTTAAAACTATGCGTAATTTTAATCAATTAAAAATTGCCGTAGCCGGAACCGGTTACGTAGGACTTAGTATTGCTACGCTTTTATCACAACACCATGAGGTAACAGCCGTAGATGTAATTCCCGAGAAAGTAGATAAACTGAATCATCATATATCACCGATACAAGATGAGTATATCGAAAAATATCTGGCAGAAAAACCTCTGCATCTCACTGCTACCTTGGATGGCAAGTCAGCTTATAAAGATGCAGACTTCGTAGTCATTGCAGCACCAACGAACTACGACCCAGTGAAGAACTTCTTCGATACCACTCATGTAGAAGAAGTTATCGACTTGGTGCTGGAGGTGAATCCCGATGCAGTGATGGTAATCAAGAGTACCATCCCAGTAGGTTACACTCGTAGCCTATATCAGAAGTATGCCAAGAAAGGAGTGAAGCAATTCAATCTCCTTTTCTCCCCGGAGTTCCTCCGAGAGAGCAAGGCACTCTATGATAATCTCTATCCAAGCCGCATCATCGTAGGCTATCCAAAGATTATCGAGCACCCTGAGTTTAGAGATGAGAACGAGGCAATCTTGAAGGTTACTGATGTAGAAAAGTTGAAAGAAGCTGCAAAGACCTTTGCCGCTTTGCTCCAGGAAGGAGCCATTAAGGAAAATATCGATACCCTCTTCATGGGCATGAAGGAAGCAGAAGCCGTCAAGCTCTTCGCCAATACCTATCTTGCATTAAGAGTAAGCTATTTCAATGAATTGGATACATACGCCGAAGTCAAGGGCTTGGATACCAAGGCAATCATTGATGGCATAGGTCTTGACCCACGTATCGGAACGCATTATAACAACCCAAGTTTCGGATATGGTGGTTACTGTCTCCCAAAGGATACCAAGCAGCTCCTGGCAAACTATGCCGATGTACCAGAGAACCTGATAGAGGCAATCGTTGAAAGTAACCGTACAAGAAAAGACTATATTGCCGATGCCGTGCTCAGAAAGGCTGGTTATTATAATGAGAATAGTAGCTATGATGCAAGCAAGGAGCACAACTGTGTGATAGGAGTTTATCGCCTGACGATGAAGAGTAACAGCGATAACTTCCGCCAGTCTGCCATCCAGGGTATTATGAAGCGAATCAAGGCAAAGGGTGCTGAGGTTATCATCTACGAGCCAACATTGGAGAATGGCAGTACTTTCTTCGGAAGCAAAGTAGTAAATGATATGGCAGCATTCAAGGTACAGAGCCAAGCCATCATTGCCAACCGCTATGATGCTTGTTTGGATGATGTAAAAGATAAGGTATATACAAGAGATATCTTTAGAAGAGACTAGTTATGGTAGATTATAATATTAGTCTAGATGGTAAGACCATCCTGGTGACAGGTGCGGCAGGATTCATCGGCAGTAATCTTGTAAAGCGCCTTTTTAATGATGCTAAGAACATCAAGGTAATTGGTATCGATAGCATTACCGATTACTATGATGTGAACATCAAGTATGAGCGATTGAAGGAGATAGAAGCTTTAGGTAAGGATTGGACATTCGTTCATGACTCCATTGCCAACAAGGAAGCTGTAGAGGAAATCTTCTCAAAAAACAAGATTTCTGTAGTGGTGAATCTAGCAGCTCAGGCAGGTGTGCGCTATAGCATCACCAATCCAGATGCTTATATCCAGAGCAATCTGATAGGATTCTATAACATCCTGGAGGCTTGCCGCCATCACGAGGTAGAGCATCTGGTTTATGCTTCTTCATCATCTGTTTATGGAAGCAACAAAAAAGTTCCTTATTCTACTGATGATAAAGTAGATAATCCTGTAAGTCTGTATGCAGCTACCAAGAAGAGCAACGAGCTGATGGCTCATGCATACTCTAAGCTTTATAATATCCCAAGCACTGGTTTGCGTTTCTTCACCGTTTATGGTCCTGCTGGTCGTCCTGACATGGCATATTTCGGTTTTACGAATAAACTGGTGAATGGTGAAACCATCAAGATTTTCAATTATGGTAATTGCAAGCGTGATTTTACTTATATTGATGATATTGTAGAGGGCATCGTAAGAGTGATGCAGCATGCGCCTGAGAAGCGAGTAGGCGAGGACGGCTTGCCTATCCCACCATACAAGGTATATAATATAGGTAACAGTCACCCGGAGAATCTTCTGGATTTCGTCACCATCCTGCAAGAGAAGTTGGTGCGTGCCGGTGTCTTGCCTGAAGATTATGACTTCGAGGCACATAAGGAATTGGTGCCAATGCAACCAGGCGATGTGCCTGTTACTTATGCAGATACCACTCCATTGGAGGAAGACTTCGGGTATAGACCTGATACATCATTGCGAGATGGACTGAGAGCCTTTGCGCAGTGGTATAAGGGATATTATGGAGTAAAATAAAGAATCAGTTTGATAAAATCATTGTCATAGACATTAATAGAAGTTGTTTTTAAATTACCAATGAACGTAATAAAAACGCAAATAGAAGGGGTATGCATTCTAGAACCACGCCTCTTCAAGGACTCTCGTGGCTATTTTTTCGAGAGTTTTTCTCAACGGGAGTTTGATGAGAAGGTAGGTCATATTGAATTCTGCCAAGATAATGAGAGTATGAGTAGTTATGGTGTGATGCGGGGCTTGCATTTCCAGCGTCCACCTTTTACTCAAAGCAAACTGGTGCGCTGCGTGAAGGGCAGAGTACTGGATGTAGCTGTGGATATACGCAAGGGTTCACCTACCTATGGTAAGCATGTGGCTGTGGAACTGACGGAGAATAATCACCGCCAGTTCTTTATCCCAAAAGGTTTTGCTCATGGCTTTGCTGTATTGAGTGAGACGGCTGTATTTCAATATAAGTGTGACGAGTTTTATCAACCAGAAGCAGATGGAGGTATCAGTATTCTTGATGATAGCTTAGGTATTGATTGGAAGATACCAACTGAGCAGGCTATACTCTCAGAGAAAGATATGAAGCATGAGATGTTGAAGGACTTTGATAGTCCATTTGAATTTGTGTTAAAATAATAACAATTAAGATTTCAATATAGATGAAGCGTATTTATTGTTTGCATCCTCGTTGTTGGGATGTGTCCTCTTTTTTAGAGTTTATTAATATGAAGGGGCAAATTGATGAGGAACTGATTTGGGATGAAGAAAATCCCGAAATATTATTTGCAACAGAGCTTATCAACTTTCAGCTAAAGTATTATAACAAGTTTTGTAAATTATATCCTAAGGTACAAATAAAAGTAATGTTTGGCAGAGAGGCCGTTGAGCCAGATTTTAATTTTTTTGATTATGCTGTTGGATTTGATGATAATTTAATCTTTGGTGATCGTTTTATCCGTCTTGTACCACCTCAAGAATTATGGCCAAACTTCATCTTTAATAGAGAGAATGATATTAAAACAAAGGAGGAGGCTTTGCAAGAATTGAAAAATAAAAAAGGCTTTTGTAATTTCTTGTATTCAAACCCTAATGCTCACCCGATGAGAGACCAATTGTTTTATGCCATCAGCAAGTATAAAAGAGTAGATTCTTTGGGAAAACATTTAAATAATGTAAACCGAAAAGGAACCGGTTGGGGGGGGCATGCGCATGAATGCAAAGATATAAAATCAATGTATAAATTTTCGATTGCAGCAGAAAATGCTGCATATCCTGGATATACATCTGAGAAGTTATTTACTTCTTTAGAGGTGCATACTGTACCTATTTATTTTGGCAATCCACATATTGGTGATGATGTAAATGTAAAATCTTTCATATCTGCCAATGACTTTACAACTTTAGATGAACTTGTTGCATATATACAAAAAGTTGATGAAGATGATGACTTGTGGGCTTCTTATGTTTGTCAACCATGGTTGAATTCAGAACATTTGATAAATAACCAAAAACGTATTGAACAATATAGGCAGAGTATGAAGAAAATCTTTGAGAACCCAATAAATTCAACTAAAAGATTGTCTGTTGGTTTTCATGTGTCGTATTATCGAGAGCATATGTTTAAAAGAAAAAGTATTTTAGCCTGGGATAAGAGTATGCTCCCAGATTGGGTTCATAAGGGAGCATCATTATTACGAAAAATAATTTAGTTTTATAACGCAGTCTTCTATAAAGAGTATTTATGGTACTTATTTGTATTTTTTGTTTGGCTTTATATGCCTTTTTTGCAAATTTTTGTACGCATTCATTCCAGATGGGTAAATTGTCATTGATCAATGTTTTTACTTACTTTTGGTTGATTGTTGTGACTATGGGAGCCTTTCATTTATATGGTTTGTATCATATATCTGATTATGTCTATTTGATAGTTACTGTTGGCAGTGGTTGTTTCGTAGCTGGTTACTATTTATTTGGGTATTTTATTCGTGCAAATAGAGGGGAACAACAAGTGAACAATGAATGTATTATTGGCTTTAAACCGACATATTATGTGTTATTGGGATTTGCCATAATATTGATTTGTATGCAAGTTGCTTTACTTCTGCCATTAATTCTTCGTTCAGGAATGGCGATAGCTAGACACGAATGGGCGGAAGATCAGACTCTTCATTTAACAGGAGCGTGGGAAATCTTGATTTCATATTTCGCAAAGCCATTTATAAAAGCTAGTTTGTTCATAATGATTATCTCTCTCTTTCTGTACGGAATTCAGAAAACAAAGATTTGTTTGATGGCATTATTGGGAATAGTCTATTTCTTTTCTGAGGGAGGACGTTCTTTTATTATGGACTTGTTTTTCGTGTTTTGCTATTTATTCTACTGTTATCGTAAATCTCTAGATGAGAAAGTTATATCAGCTTTTAAGAAAATTATTCTAGTAGTAGCATTGATGCCTATCTTGGCAACTTTGCAGAGAGGATCTGGTTTTAGTGGAATATTTTATGGAATATATACCTATTATTGTGGATCTTTACAGTATTTTACGCAACTCTTAGAGACAAAATCTTCTTATTTTGCTGACGACTTGTATGGTATGGCTAGTTTTCAAGGTTTTGTAAAACCTTTCTTTGGCATACTGAATCAATTAGGTGTAGAAAAGCCAGATTTGTTGAATTCTGCTAATAATTTTATTATTAAAGTACAACAACTCAATTTAGTAATTGCACCACAGACAAAGATGAACTATTTTGCATCTTGCTTTGGGTATGCCTATCGTGATGGCAAAATGCTAGGAGTTATTTTTGATATGTTTATCTATGGGGCAATGTGTGCTTATGTAGATAAAAAAGAAAGTGATAATATGGCAAGTACAAAATGGTTAGCCATCAAGGTATTGTTCTTTTCCAATATGTTCTTTTTGATGTCCTATATGCCTTTTTCAAAATATCTAAACGGAATGCTCCTTATATTCATTTTGATAATAGCAAATTCTAAATTGTCTAAAAAATATTATGTGTAAAATAAATTTTCAAAAAGTAATTCGTTATATTTTGAGTGGCTATATTTTTGAAAGAAAAGCCATTCTTAAATCCCTTCAGCAGCCTAATGGGTTTATCCCTTCTGGGAAAACGTATAATTTGCCAAGAATTGCTGTATATACGGTAAGCACTGGTGGATATGATCAAATACGTGAACCGAAATATGTAGATGTAGGAATAGATTATTTTGTTTTTACCAAGTCAAAGATAAAGCAAAATTCAGTGTGGAAAGTTTTGGATGTTGGGCTAGAATGCCAGAATATGACACCTTTAGAGCAAGCACGATTCGTAAAAACTCATCCACATCTTTACTTTAAAGACTATGACATTAGTATCTTTATTGATGGGAATATTCAAATTTTGAAGGATATAAAACCATTGATTTTTACAATGATGGATGCTCACAAAAAAATAGCAATTCATAGACATAACTATAGAGATTGCATATTTGATGAAGCACGTATTATATGGGCGCAAGGAAGAGCTAAATTTAAAGATATTTTAAGCCAAGTCTTATGTTATAAACGGGAAGGTTTTCCTAGACATTTTGGCTTGTTTGAGACAAATGTCATAGTACGTTTTCATAATGATCAAAAGTGTATTGAGGTTATGGAAACCTGGTGGTATGAGATTAATAATAGAACCAAGCGTGACCAGTTGAGTTTTACTTATGCATTATGGAAAAATGGGCTAAGCAGTAATTTTGTGATGTCATTAGGTAATTGTTCTAGAAATAGTGAGTATTTTTCAATAGTTAGTCATAAATAGGTATGTCGGTAAATGATAGAACTAAAAATGCAAAGAGAAACATTATATTTGGTCTCATAAATAAGTTCTTTTCTATTTGTATTCCATTCTTGACAAGAACATTTTTGATAAAGACAATTGGAAGTGAATATTTGGGAATAGACAGCCTTTTTGTTTCTATTTTACAGATTCTAAATCTTTCAGAACTGGGATTTAGTTCTGCTGTGGTTTATTGTATGTATAAGCCAATGGCAGAAAATGACCAACCTACAATTTGTGCTCTATTAAATTTCATCAAGAAAATATATAAATATGTAGGACTATTTATCCTAGTAATAGGTTTGTGTTTGACTCCGGCTTTGAGTTATCTGATAAAGGGAAATATACCATCTAACATAAATCTTGTTATAGTATATTGGGTATTCCTGCTAAATACTGTGGTAAGCTACTTGCTGTTTGGTTACAAAACAGCGTTGTTGAATGCTTCCCAAAGAGTGGATATTATTAGTAATTGTGCAAGTATAACAAAAGGCCTCCTTGCTGTAGCACAAGGTGTGGCTTTGTATTTGACATATAATTATTATTATTATCTATGTTTACTTCCTCTGTCAACGATAGCTAATAATATATTATTATATTTCTATGTTAAAAAGCTTTTCCCTGAATATAGGTGTTATGGTACTATTTCGCAGGGTGTAGTAAGTGGCATCAAGAAAAATGTAATGGGGTTGTTCGCTACAAAGTTTTGTGGCGGTATGCGCAACTCCATAGAGACACTTAGTGTTTCTGCATTTATTGGTTTGACTTCAACAGCCATATATAGTAATTATTATACGCTCATTTCATCGGTTGCTAGTATTTGTGCAATTATGGTAACGTCTTTGGTTCCTAGTATTGGAAACAGTGTAGTTACAGAAACAAAAGATAAGAATTACCAATGGATGAGATCCATTAATTTAATATATATGTGGATGTCAAGTTGTGTTGCAATTTGCCTATTCTCAGGGATTCAGTTATTTATGGACCTATGGGTGGGCGAAAAGATGGTATTCCCCAATTATGTAGCTCTTTTGTTTCCTCTCTATTTCTATGTCTTGAGGATGGGTGATGTTAAGGCTATTTATCAAGAAGCTACAGGGCTATGGTGGCAAAACCGTTATAGAGCAATTGGAGAAATTATCTTAAATATTATTTTAAATATATGGCTGATTCATATTTGGGGTGTTTCTGGTGTCGTTATAGCAACTGTCTTTTCTCTACTGATTGTTAATTTTGGTTTGGGAAGTCATATTGTGTTTAAGTATTATTTTAAAAATGGTAAACTAAAAGAGTATTTCTTGGATCATGCCGTATTTTTGATGTGTACTGTTTTTTCGGGGATAACTATGTATGGTATCTCTCTGGAACTAGGAAACTCTATAGCACATTGTATAGTGAAGCTATTATGTAGTGTTTGTATCCCTAGTTTATTGTTATTTTTAGTTTTCCACAAAACAAAGTGCTTTGCTAATTCCATAGAAATAATTCGCAAAGTGATTAAATGATTATTATGAAAGAAAGAAAACCTGTTGTTTGTGTATTAATGTCATCTTATAATGGTGAGAAATACATTAAGCAACAAATTGATAGTATTCTCTCTCAAGAAGATGTAGATTTAAAGCTAGTGATTCGTGATGATGGTTCTACTGATGGGACGAGAGATATTATCAGAGAATATTCCTCTGTTCTGTTAATCGCTGGCGAAAACATTGGGTGTGAGCCAAGTTTTATGGAGCTGTTGCATTTTAGAATAGAGGCGGATTACTATGCTTTTTCAGATCAAGATGATGTCTGGCATCCGAGGAAGCTCATATCAGCAATAGAGAATATCCAGCAACATCATTGCGATTTGTCTGTCTGTAATTTAATGATGGTTGATTCTAATTTAACGAAAATCAATCCTTTGTTCTCTAAAGCTGATATAGATTATAATCAGTTCCTTATGGATCGTTATGCGCAAAGTAATTTGCATGGCTGCGTGCAAGTTTGGACGAGGAAGCTTCATAATACGATTCAGTCCTATCGTCCTAAGAAAGTTGTGCCTCATGATACTTGGGTTAATGCCATAGCAAATATCGTTTCCTCTACTTTTGTAGATGAGAATTGCTACATAGATTATAGATTGCATGGGGACAATGTTTCAGGATATACTACTAGTTTTTTGAAAAAAATACCAAAGCGCTTGAAGTTGTATTTTGGAAAAAAATATCCTCGGCGAGATGTTTTTTGGAAAGAAATATTAGAGAGTGATATTTTACATCTGGGGGCTCAAGATGTTCGATATAAGACTATATGCTTAATTGCTTATTACAATAAAGGGCTAGTTAATAAGTTAAGATTATGTTTTAGTTCTTTCTTTAGAGAAATGCCGTTACAATATAGATTGCTTTGGTCATTGTGTGTAATTTTAAATAAATACTAAGTGATGAATTTGAAGTGTAATATGAATAAAGATGCTTTCGATGCAGTCTCAAATACAATATCTGCCTTACGCTTTCCTTTGGCTGTAATGGTGATAGTTTTACATTGTGGAATCAATGATATGAATTACTCTGCAATAGGATTGGCTGACTTGGATGGTAATTTTCCTATCTATTGCGTTATAACATGGATTTTGGGTCATTTTATATCTAATGTAGCAGTACCAGTCTTTTTCATCATTTCGGGATTTTTGTTATTCTATAATGTTGAAAAGTACAATGCTGGTGTTTATGGAAAAAAGATGAAGAAACGTGTAAAATCATTATTGGTTCCTTATCTTTGTTGGAATACGCTATATTTAGCGCTTTTCTATTTAATAGGGCATGATAATATACTGTTGACTTCAGTTCCTGATATGTTTGCTGATAATGTGTCTATTGGAAAATTTCTATGTATAGCATACGTTCGTCCACCAGTAGATGGTCCACTTTGGTTTATAAGAAATCTTTTTTGCATGACGCTAGCAGCACCATTATTTTATTATGTAATCAGCAAAACGAAATTTTGGATGCCGATTATTCTGTTAATCTTATCGCAGTTTAGCTTAAACTCATTTTTGTTATCGATACTTTGGTTCTCTATCGGAATATCATGTGCTGTACATAAATTTGATTTCTTCAAATTCTGCAGAATGATGCTTCCTTTTACATCTCTCATTAGCCTGATAGTTTTAGTAGTAGATGTAATCTATTTCAAATCTGCTAATCAGCATATCTCTGATCATTTTTATATCTTTCGGATTATGCTTGTAATTGGAATAGCGTATTTTCTAGTAGAGAAGAAAAAAGTTTCTATCAATAAAAGATTAAATCAATCAACTTTTGTTGTGTACGCATATCACTCAATTCCATCGCAAATGCTTATAGCATTCTTAGTGATGCACTTAAAAACATTTGGACAGCTCGGACTCTTTGCAACTTATGTTTTGTCTATATTGCTGTTACTTATGGGGGGGCAGATTTTGAGTATCATTATTCATCAAATCCCTGTATTGCGTAAATTATTTGTTGGAAGATAAATTATATAGTATGCCGGTGAAAGAATCTATAAAGAATACATCAATGAAGACTGATACTTTAAGTTCTGAAGATAAAAAGACGATTGATTTGTTGCGCTTTCCTTTAGCCTTATTGGTGTTGTATATACATGCTGATTTGATGACAACAAATTCATCCTCACTAATATCGCCTGATGCAACTCCGTTTCTTTGGAATGTAGATTATCTTATTTCCAAAATAATTGGAAGTGTAAGTGTTCCTGCTTTTTTCTTAATTTCGGGTTTGCTGTTCTTCAAATATGGGGGGGCATTAGTATCGAAAATTGGAAACAGAAATGTAAATCAAGATTTAGAAGCTTGTTTGTTCCATATTTGATATGGAATACCATTTTTCTATTGGTATTAGCCTTTGCTCAACATTTCTATCCTACCTTGATGGGGCATTCAAAGTTAATTGCTAGTTTTAGCATTTGGGACTTTGTTTTGTGCTTCATTAGTATGGATTATGTTATCAATGGCTTTTCTTTACGTCCATTTTTGATTGGTCCGATAGATTTACCATTGTGGTTTATCCGAGATTTGATGATACTGGTAGTTTTGGCTCCGTTGATTCAGTTCTTGATTCAGCGCTTGGGTAAGTTCTTTATTATGATTCTACTAGGTCTTTGGGTTTTGTGTGTTTTTAAGCATGTTATGTTTATAGGTTTAAATGGTATATGCTTTTTCTCTATAGGAGCTTACTTTGGAATAGAAAGAATTGGCTTTCGTTATATTAAAAAATACGGCAAACTAGCAATGCTTTTCTATGTAATAACGATACTTATAGAGATGATATATAAGATGGATTCGCCAGAGGTTTTGAGCAATGTCAATATTCTTTTAGGGGTTGTAGTTTGGATCTATTTGTCTAGTTGTTTGGCTAGTCGGATGAAAAGAAATGGTTCATGGCTTTCAAAGTCTTCATTCTTTATCTATGCAAGTCATTATTATGCTGTTATCTTGTTCATGAGAGCAGCTATAAAAATTACTCCTCAAAATGATGCTATTTTGACACTAGTATATCTATGTGTGCCAATCTCCTTGGGAGTTGTTCTTGCTTATTTATATAAAATACTCCCTTCTAGTAGTAGAAAAATCCTTACTGGTGGGCGCTGATTTTGTAAATGTTCAACATATATATAAACTAAATATGAGTAGAGATTTAAGTATTGATATGTTACGTTTTGTTGGCTTGAGTTGTATTATATTAGCTCATGTTAATGCACCTTTTTGGCTACACCAATTGAGGTGTTTTGATGTTCCCTTGATGCTTTTTGTGTCAGGGCTGACATCTTCCCACAAATCCTTCCCTCGGTATTCTGATTATATATTGAAGCGTTGTAAGAGATTGCTGATTCCAACGTGGAGTTTTTTAATAATATGGTTTGGGGCTAACTACTGTATGGATTTAGTTTCAGATAAGCCATTAATGCATTGGTCTTATATATTAAAGTCTTTTGTGATGACAGGAGGACTCTCTTATGTGTGGATAATCAGAGTCTTCTTGCTTATTACGATTTTAACTCCTTTACTTTTAAAAATAGAGAAAAAAGTTAAGTCTGATAGGCTACTTTTTGCTATTTTACTGATAATATGGGGGGGCACTTTGGAAGCCTTTGTTGGTATTGAAGAAAATTTTGTAAATAGTAAGATTGTTGGTAACGTCATTGAAGAATTTGTGATTACACCTATAGCATATTCAATGTTTTATATATTGGGCATTAGAATGAGATTTTTTGCCTTAATAAAACTTTTGCGTATGTCTATAGCTTTTACCTTAGTCTGGATATTAGCCCTTGCTATTTACTTCTATACCTTTGGCCTTCCTATAAGTATAGTTCCTGATTTTAAATATCCACCACATGCTTATTATGTATGCTATGGTTTATTTGTATGTAGTTGGTTATGGACGTCTAGAAACTTGTTGTCAAAGTTTTTAAATATTAAGTTGTTTCTTTTTATCGGTCGCAATACGATCTGGATTTATCTTTATCATATTGTTTTGCTTTCAGTTCCCATTGCAATGCACTGGTTTTTGGAATACCTAATGGTTTATGGAGGAGCAATCTTGTTGTTTTATGCTCAGTATAGAGTGTATCTGAAAGCTAAAGACAAATTTGCTTTTTTCAAATATTTAGTAGGTTGATCTTTGTAAAGAACATTGCACGAAATTTAATTTTAAATGTAATCATGGCAGAAAAAGAAGAAAATACAATGTGTCGATTTTTTGAGCCAAATGGTCCCACGTATCATTATGATCATTCACTCACCATCGGTGAAGTGCAACTTGCAGCAAAGACCATTCGTTCGTTGTTAACGGAAGATCCATGGCGCAATAACACGCATTTAATAAATTGTCCGATGCCAATAGAGGCTAATGGGGATTGGAAGAATATTGAAGCCAAGGGGGTAAAGTATAGGTATTACTATTTCTACATCGAAACTCCAAACTTTAGTAGATTGCAATATCAGCTTGCTAACAATCGACAAATATCTAGCATTGAGGCAAATGTTTATCTCCAAATTGCGCAAAATACATTGCAAAAGATAAAGGATAATAACTTTATGCCTACATTGGAGGATGCAGATGATTTGGAGCATGCCTTTATCTTTATCAATAATGCCATTTCCTATTATTTCTTTTGGAAGGCAGAGGATGAAGATAAGTTTGATTGGAATAAGAAATATTCTCCATGTTTCTTTGACAGGCAGCGTTTCTTGCGGTTTCGAGGAGAACTGATGCCTGAATTGTTCTTGAAAGTTGATGGGAAAAAGGTAGCTTTGTGCAACCGCTATATGGTGCGAGAATTTGCTATGCTTGTCAAGTATCTTACTTTTTGGGTGAGTCTCTTGGATGTGGCAACTTTTCCTCGTCTGCCCCTAAAGTATAAAAAAGTATATGATAACCTCATGGAGTACTTGATGGATCACTATGCCAACATCTTTGTTTATGACGTTGTGGTTGAGACTAGCCCTATTCGGCAAGCTAATAATACGGCTGACAGAGGCTCTGAAAGTAATACAACACGAGTCAAGATGTTCTTTACCCTTGACAATGATGATTCACCTAGATTGCTGAGGTTGGATTTGCCTCATGTTGATTATCCTTATGTGCATTTGAATATAGAGTGTAAGGCGAGGGGTGAGAACGTCCATGTGCGATTGTCTGAGGATGAAGAGCAGGCTGGTGAATATGATTCTGTATTTGATAAGTTAGTAGAAACGCTTCGACTTTATAATTTCTTTTCGATAACGAATCGGCATACACCGGTATCGGATGACAGGATAGTACTCAAGGAAATGCCATATTGGACGGCCATGTATTTTTATGCTATTGCGGCAAAAGCGTATTTATACTTGGGTGAAGAGTGTTCAATAATAAGGCATCCAATCATGAAGTATTATAGAGTAGATTTAATCCAGTTGTTGGCGGAAGATGGTATAACTGTTGATGAGACATTAAAGTTGAATCCTTATGACCTTTTCGATTTAGCCGACGGGGTTATTCGGAAGAACAATATTATTCCTTAATGTAATTAAATCTGTTATGATAGCGAGAATTTGTAATAAATTAAAACGGTTGGCTTTTTATTATAGCCATCCTTTCCTTTGGGGAAAATCAATTCAAATTAATGGTATTCCAAAAATTGGAAGCCCTAAGAAAATGGTGATAGGAAAATATGTCTCTCTGAATGAGAGCTATATCCAATGTGCGGGGGGGGTGATTTTGGAAAGTTATGTGACTGTTAGTCATGGAGTTACAATTCTGACTGCAGGTCTTGATACTAAGGATTATTCTAATCGTTGCTTTTGTGAGAATCGTGAACATGTTTTTGCTTCTGTAGTAATAGGTGAAGGGTCTTGGTTATGTGCCAATGTTACGGTTACCCCAGGGGTGAAAATTGCGCCAAGAATTATTGTAGCGGCAGGTTCTGTTGTCTCAAAGGATCTTGATAAGAAAGGGTGGCTCTATGCTGGCATACCTGCAAGACCGATTAAACCATTATAATATTAAGTACGTTTTAAATTTACATTAAATGATAATAGTTAAATTATGGGGAGGAATGTGTAACCAAATGTTTCAATATGCTTTTGGTTATGCCTTGGCTAAGGAGCATCGTGACGAGTTGTGCTTTGATGTTGATTTTTATAAAAATCAACCAGGGCATGTTGCTAAGCGTAAGGTTATCTCTCAAAATGAGTTTCCAGGATTGTCTATGCTGAATTTTTCTCCAAGACCATCCGTCATTAAGTTTTTTGAAAACAAATATATAAGTCATATTATACGATATAATTTTGGATGTAATTTTAGATTGCCTGGAATACATTTCATGATGGAGAGACTACGTAAATTTTATGATAATATACCTTATCGACAGGATGTATCTATAAATTTTTATGATGGTTATTGGCAAAGCGCAAAATATATTCAGAAGTATGAAGAGGAGATTCGGCAGGAGTTCACTCCTTCTAAGGAGGTACAGGAGGCTATAAACAAATGGAGGAAAAGTGTTGCTTCTGATAATTGTGTAGCTGTTCATGTGAGGCGTGGCGATTATCTTAATAAAATAAATAATAAGAGTTTTAAAGATAATAATGTCATAGGAAATGTACAATATTATTTGAGAGCAATAGATTATGTAAATTCTAAAATAGAAAATGCTGTTTTTTGCTTTTTCAGTGATGATATTGAGTGGTGTAGAAAAACTTTTGAGTCGGTAGTGGATAAAGCTGTCTTTGTGGAGAATAAAGGGAAAAATGCTGCTATCTTAGATTTGTTCTCTATTGCGAGTTGCGAACATGGCATTATGTCTCCAAGTACTTTTAGCTGGTGGGGTAATTGGCTGAGAATTAGAAAAAGAAATAGTATAGTAGTAGTTCCTAATGGAAATTATGCTTCTAAGGATTTTTTTGATGAAAATTGGGTAAAGATGTAGGGCTATGGAAAATGTTGCAGTAATTTTGACAGTATATAAGAAGGACAAAGCTTCTTATGTAACATTGGCGATTGATAGTGTTTTGAATCAATCTTATAAGAGTGTCCATTTATATATCGGTGTAGATGGACCAGTAGGGGAAGATTTGAAGTCTTGTTTGCAAAGATATGAAACTGATGGACGTGTAACTATAAGTTGGTTCTCTACTAACCGAGGTCTAGCCGTTGTCTTGAATGATCTTCTCGATGTCTCTTTTGCAGCTGGTTACGAGTATATAGCTCGTATGGATGCGGATGATATATCTATGCCTGACCGTATAGAGAAACAGATGAGATTCATGCTGGATCACCCTGCGATAGATGTTGTGGGTGGTGCCATAGAAGAGATAGATGAGGAAGGTGAGAGTAGGGGTAAGACAATTGTTTATCCTTCGGGACCAAGGGAGTGCTACGAGTTCTTTTCTAGAAGAAATCCTCATGCTCATCCTGCGGTACTTTTTCGCAAGAGCTTCTTTGATAAGGCTGGTTGCAAATATCGTCCAGAATATCGCCATAACCAAGACGAGATGTTATGGCTTGATGGTATGAAGGCAGGTACTCAACATGCCAACCTGCCTGATGTGGTATTAAAATTCCGCTTTACTGATGCTCTTTTTAAAGAGAGACGTAATGGGTGGGCATATGCAAGAAAGCAATTATATGATAGAAAAATCATCAATGAGACGCTAGGTTATGGCTTAGGTGCAACTATCTTTGGATATATGATGTTTTGTATGTTGGTATCTCCTCCTTGGGTGAAAAAAATAGCTTATAAATTGTTTAGATAGAGAATGAGGATATATCTCTCGTGTCATACACACCTTCCGAAAAGACTGGATTTTTCTCGCAGATAGTTTGGCATTCTCAATTTTTTGTTGTGGTTTTGCAAATATTAGGTGAATACCCTGGAATGGGTGATTGCATAAATAATAATACTGCGAAACACTTTTCATAAATAGATTTTTAATTCTTTTAAAAATAATAATAGGCGTTGCTTGGCTTGATAAAAAGCTAGGCAATGCCTAATGGCTTATAATCTTTTTTATTGGTTATGCTTAAATTAATGTACATTACAAATCAACCTGAAATTGCTCAAATTGCAGAAAATGCTGGGGTTGATTGGATCTTTGTAGATATGGAATTTATAGGCAAAGATAAGAGGCAAGGAGGATTGGATACGGTGCAAAATCACCATACAATAGGTGATGTACGTAATATCAAACAATCTGTAAGCAAAGCTAAGGTCTTGGTTCGGGTTAATCCAATGCATCAAGCATTAGAAAATTACCCATCATCTGAGGATGAAATAAATATGGTAATTGAAGCTGGTGCAGATATTGTAATGTTGCCATTCTTTCATTCGGTTAATGAAGTAAAGAACTTTATTAATATAGTTGGTGAGAGAGCCAAAACTTGTCTCCTTTTGGAAACACCTGCTGCTGCAATTCTAATTGACGAAATTCTTCAAATCCCAGGAATAGACATGATTCATATAGGGCTAAATGATTTGCATTTGGCTATGGGAATGACTTTTATGTTTCAGTTACTAACGGATGGAATCGTCGATCAATTGTCTCAAAAAATAAGAGCAAAGAACATTCCTTTTGGTTTTGGAGGTATTGCTAGAATGAATTCTGGTATGTTGTCAGGAGCGGCAGTTCTAAAAGAACATTATAGATTAGGATCTTCTATGGTTATCGTTAGTCGAAGTTTCTGTGATGCCGATTTAATAAAAGATAAATGTGAATTTGAACAGATATTTACAGAAGGAATACAGGAACTTCGTAATTTGGAAAAAGAAGCAGAGAATGCTGCTAATTATTTTAAAGATAATCATAGAAATGTAGAAAAGGCGGTTGACGCAATTGTTGAACTTATAAATGAAAAAATATGATTATAAATAAAAACGTTATAGGTAATCTTAGAAAGGTATATGGGGATGCTTTTTATCTTTTGGACAGTGAACAGTTTGTAAAGAATTTCAATGAGATAAAGGATGCATTTGCAAAGATATATCCTAAATTTAATGTAGCTTACAGCTATAAGACTAATTATACTCCAAAGTTTTGTAAGCTCATAAAACAACTTGGTGGATATGCAGAGGTTGTTAGTGAAATGGAACTGGAGATAGCAAAAAGGGTTGGTTGCAAAAGTAGCCAAATTATCTGGAATGGACCTATTAAGAATATGCCCCTTATGGAAGAATTCTTGCTGTTTGGAGGAACTGTTAATATTGACTCTAAAGAAGAATTAGAGGAAATTAAGCTGTTGTCATTGCGACACAAAGAGAATGTTTTAAATGTTGGAATTCGCTGCAACTATGATGTAAACGATGGTGTTATAAGTCGATTTGGATTTGATATAAATGGTAATGATTTCCAGGATGCTATAGATTTTGTAACTACTACAAATAATGTAAGATTAATCAACTTTCAATGTCATTTTGCAAAGCGTCAGTTAGATTATTGGCCGGCACGTGCTAAAGGAATGATAGATTTGATAGATAGACTTGGTATTATTCCAGAATGTATAGACATTGGTGGTGGCTTGTATGGTAAAATGGCACCTTCGCTGAAAGCACAGTTTACCTCTCAAATCCCTACTTATCAAGAGTATGCGGAGAGTGTTGCCCATATTTTTGCAGATTATTTTGCAGATAAGGAAAAGAAGCCCGAATTGTTAATAGAGCCTGGTAGTGCTATTGTGGGAGATTGTATGAGATTTGTTGGAACAGTGAAGACAATCAAAGATATTCGAGGCAAGAAATTTGCAACCATCTTGGGTAGTCAAAAAAATATTAGTATGAGTGGGGTTAACCCACCAATGGAAGTTATTTCAATGGGTGAGCCACAAGAAGACTATCATGACCTAGATTTTGTTGGATATACTTGTATTGAGGGTGATGTGATTTACCATAATTATTCTGGTAAATTAGCTCATGAGGATGCTGTTGTGATAAGCAATTGTGGCAGTTATTCTCTAGTGATGAAGCCTCCTTTTATTCTTCCGAATTTCCCTGTACTTGATATCTGTAGTGGTGAGGTAGAAGTGGTTAAACGAGGAGAATCTTTTGATGACTTATTTCAGACTTTTAATTTTTAAATTATGTGGCTTAAATTCAATCTATTACTAAAGCGCTTATTCGACTTTTGCTCAACTTCTGTAGCGATTGTCATATTGACTCCTTTGTGGTTGGTGATTTCTATTATAATAAAGAAAGATTCTAAAGGGCCAATTTTGTTTAAGCAAGGAAGAAGAACAAGAGATGGACGTATATTTAAAATGTGGAAGTTTCGTTCTATGGTTGTTAATGCAGAACAAATGGGGGCTGGGTTGTTCAGCTATGCTAATGATCCACGTGTTACAAGAGTGGGAGCTTTCCTACGCAAAACCTCATTAGATGAGCTACCGCAATTGTTTAATGTGTGGCTAGGAGAAATTTCTATAGTAGGTCCTCGCCCTTGTGTAACCTATGAGTTAGGAGATTTTGACACTCTTAACAAAAAGTATAAAAAGCGTTTTGAAATGAAAGGCGGAATTACGGGATTGGCCCAGTGTAAAGGACGTAATGATAATTCTTGGGATGAAAAGGCTACCTTGGATAATGAGTATATAGAACGTTTTAAGAAAGAAGGATTTCTGTTGGATATAAAAATCCTTTGGTGGTCAATAGTAAAAGTCTTAAAAACAGAGAATATCAATGAGGAAAAAATAGGAGAGGGACTAAGTGATGAGGAATCTGCAGAGTTGGCAGAAGAGGAAATTATCAGAATTGCCCATCTTCCAGATAATGAATAATATATTTAAATAGTTATAGTATGGCAAAGACAGATGTAGCCAATAGATTTATTTGGCTAAAAGGAGAAATCATGAATGTGAATAGTGCTATGGTAAATGTGCTGTCACCAACTTCTCAATTTGGACTAAATGTTTTTGAGGGAATCCCATGTTATTGGAATGATGATGAGAAGCAGTTGTATGCTTTTCGTCTATCAGAGCATTATAATCGATTATTGAGAAGTGCAAAGTTGATTCAGATAGATTGTAAGTATTCAAAAGAGGATTTTAAAAAGGCTTTGGTGGATACAGTAAGAGCAAATGAGTATGATGAGAATCTTTCTGTGCGTCAGACTCTTTTTGTTGATGGATTTGGCTCTTGGGGATCTGATGGTCCAGTTGAAATGTTTGTTGCTCCAATTCCTCGTGGTAGAACTAGTGCAGAATACAATAAAAAAGGTTTGAATTGTTGTATCACTTCGTGGCGTCGAATTAGTGACGAGAATCTTTCTCCTCGTATCAAGTGTGGTGCCAATTATATAAATTCACGTGTGGGACAACGTGAAGCTTTACGTAATGGCTATGATACTTGTATCTTTTTGAATGATAAGGGGAAAGTAGCAGAAGGTCCAGGTAGTTGCTTTTTTATGGTAAAGGATCATACGCTTATAACTCCACAACTGACAGATAGTGTCCTGGAATCAATTACCCGTGATACGATAATCCAAATAGCTCAGAAAGAACTAGGCTTAAATGTTGTGGAACGAACAATTGATAGAACTGAGGTCTATTTGGCTGATGAGGCATTTTTATGTGGTTCTGCTATGGAGATTACTCCAATTTTAACCATTGATGGATATATGTTGGGTAATGGAGCGGCTGGTGAGAATACGAAAAAAATCCATAAGGCTTATTTGGATGCTGTAAGAGGATTTAATAAAAATAGAAGGGATTGGTTAACACCGATATATTAAGTTTTAGTCTATTCCATAATCGATCAATTTCTGTTATTATTTTGTTTATAATGCAGAAAAGTTATATTCTTAATATACCTTTAGGGTGCGTAATTTGAATTTATAAATCTTATGAATTTTATTTCAAAACTGAGAGAATGGTATTTTACTAAAAATGCCCTTCCATACTGGTGTGTGCTTATCCTCGACTGTCTAATCCTTTTGTTTTCAGGTATATTATGCTATTATTTGGATCATGGTGGCAGCGAGCTTACAAATAACTTCTGGCCGCTGCTGGGTACGCTCTGCGTCTATCTCATTGCCTATCTGATAGGCATACGGCTGATGCACACTTACCAGGCTATCATCCGCTACTCTTCGTTTGTGGATTTGACCCGTGTCGCATCTGCCAATGCCATCGGCTTCGTTATCATTGCCATAGTCCGATATTGCGGTCATGTGGATAGATGGTTGGAGCCTGTGCGTATTCGTGAACTGTTCTTTACCTTCCTCATCGCTACCCTGATGATGACGGCTTTGCGTGTGGTTGTAAAAATGTTATACGACTCGATGCATACGGGCAAGGCGACACGTGTGTTTATCTATGGTACGCACAGTGGAGGCGTGGGGCTGGCGAAGATGATTCGCAGCACCAAACCTTCTCGATTTGTCCTGAAGGGATTCGTGAGTGATACCGTGAATGGAAAGGGCAAGTATATGATGGGCGTGGAGATATTCCGCAACGATGCGCATCTGGTGGATGAAATGAAGAAGGAGAATGCTGATGCTTTGCTGGTTTCTCCTTTGAAGAGTGAGGAACTGCGCAAGAATACGGAGATGATTAACAGCCTGGTAGATAACGACATCAAACTCTTCGTGTTGGCGGGTGCGCAGGAATGGGATGGCAAGAGTAATTTAGAGCATTCACAAATCAAGGAGGTGGATATCGAGGATCTTCTGCCTCGTGAGAAGATTGAGGTGGATATGAAGGCTGTGGGTAACCTGTTGTCTGGTAAGCGTATCCTGATAACGGGTGCGGCTGGTAGCATTGGCAGTGAGATGGTGAGACAGATTGCTATCTACCAGCCGAATGAACTCATCTTGGTGGATCAAGCTGAGACTCCATTGCATGACGTTCGTCTGATGATGGCGAAGAAATTTCCGCAAATCAAGGCGTTTACCTTGATGGCGAGCATCCAGAACAAGCCTAGAATGGAGGAAATCTTTGCAGAGCACAGACCAGATTTCGTTTTCCATGCGGCTGCTTATAAGCATGTGCCGATGATGGAAGATAACCCGAGTGAGAGTGTACAGAATAATGTGGATGGCACGAGGGTTATTGCTGACTTGAGCGTGAAGTATGGCGTAAGGAAATTTGTGATGATTTCTACCGACAAGGCTGTGAATCCTACCAACGTGATGGGGTGTTCGAAGCGTATCTGCGAAATTTATGTTCAGAGTTTGGACAAGGCTATCAAGGAGGGAAAGATTTATGCTGATGCTTGCCTGGACGACGCTGGTATGCCTATGAAGGCTGTGACGCAGTTTGTTACTACTCGTTTTGGTAATGTGCTGGGCAGTAATGGTTCGGTGATTCCGCTCTTCAAGAATCAAATTAAGAATGGTGGTCCTATTACGGTGACGCATCCTGATATCATCCGCTTCTTCATGTTGATACCTGAGGCTTGCAAACTGGTTTTGGAGGCTGGTACAATGGGAAATGGCGGTGAGATTTTCGTGTTCGACATGGGACAGCCTGTGAAGATTGTGGATTTGGCTAAGCGCATGATTAAGTTGAGCGGTGCTAAGGATATTGATATCAAGTTTACCGGTCTTCGTGATGGTGAGAAACTGTACGAGGAAGTGCTCAACGACAAGGAGGTGACGCTCCCTACATTCCACAAGAAGATTAAGATTGCCAAGGTACGTGAGTATGATTATCAGAAAGTGTGCCATGATTTGGACGAGCTTTCGCAAATTGCCTTTACTTTCGATGATATGAAAATCGTGGGTATGATGAAGCGAATCGTACCTGAATATAAAAGCCAGCATTCAAAGTATCAGGTTTTGGATCGGGTATAGTTTATTTTGATTACATTCATTCTCTATACAGAAAATACATTTGAGAATGGTTCTTGTTAAAAGCCTCGAATTGCACCCTTATCCATAAAAAACACTAAAAAGATTCTGTATCTCAATTTTTATTTGTACTTTTGCAGTGTCATTTCAGCGTTCTATTTGTTTTCTAATGCAACACTAAGATGAATGGAGTGCTGATTTGAGAGAAATGCTGAGAAACCTGGATGTTGCTCAGAACCTATTAATCAATATTACTAACTTCAAGTGTTGCAAACTTTAGGGATGAAAATTAAGAGTTTTTTGATGGCTGCTTTGGCGGCATTTTCT
>ERZ1034847.268-NODE-268-length-26530-cov-14.999962_pt1 | contig 26530 bp, 22 predicted proteins | sample MGYA00520633_ERZ1034847 | MGnify/ENA primary metagenome ERZ1034847 (study PRJEB33766, sample SAMN09781732) | gut metagenome | biome: gut microbiome | host: Homo sapiens | place: Madagascar | study: EMG produced TPA metagenomics assembly of the PRJNA485056 data... | reverse complement strand
GCGCAAAGGTAGCACTTATTGTTCAAACCGCCAAAATAGGGGTTGGATGCTTACAAATTTCATCCATTTAATATCTTCCAAATCCACTAATAATCTCAGTTTTCAAGTTACAGTTACAAAATATATGATTCCCTTCATGTGCATATATCCTATCAATGAGTCTGTAATCATTATGAAGGCTAAAAACATGACGTTTTGCATAAAAATATCGCAGCATATTTTGGCGACGCACTTCTTTATCGGTAGCTTCAATAAACATGCAATCTTTATCACCCAGCGAATTAAAATATTCTCGATCGTAGATTGTCAACAATATACTTGGTGACAAAGGATAAGTAAGTTCTCCACCATATTGAGCCAACCCCATATACATAGGTCTAACATTCGCGACATGAGGTTTTACTACAATAGGGAAATCACTTGCATAAAAATCTGCATTACGACTCACTTGAAATATCCAAATATTATGAGCAATAGCATCAGCGAACATCATAAGCATATCTTTATTCAGATAAGTCAAATCTGCATGTAGAGCTGGTTCTTCACACTCAATGTCAATTTTTAAATCCTCAAAAGATTTATCTTTATGTTGCATGGCAAGAAAATGTTTAATAATATCTATATTCGCCTTATCCATCCTAATATAGTCATTAACAACATATTCTCTTATCTCTGGGAGTCTAAAAAACTGAGTGACAAGATGCAATGCAATTTCCTTCTTTTCTAAAAAGGTTAGTCGATAATGCTCTGTATCGGTCATCCATTCATCCTTGATAATATCAAGTTCTTTCAATAACTTCGAGAGTTCCGGCTCGACAAAATGGGCAAAATGCTCTTGTTCTATAGAAAGTTTATTAAGATGCCCGCCATTTTGATTATTGCTTTCTTCTACATAAGAATCCGACAAAGAATATATGTCATCTTCACAACATACAGACATCAAACTTGCACGATATGCCTTTGAACTTATTTTATCATAAGTATAGACACTCTTGGGATTGTCTGAAAATTGCTTTAGATAACATCTTGGAATATAATGCTGTTTCATAGACAAAATCATTAATTTCCATTTTGATTATATTACGATATTTTTACAACTGTTCCATCCTTCATTACTTGATACTTTTTCAACTCTTCGTCTGTGAGAAGTTTGTTTGTTGACCCATCCAAATTTCTTATTAATAGAATTGGCTTTCCTTCTTGAGTGATAGAATATTCATAGTTAAAGTCATCTATAGTGACTTTATAAGATAAGCCAGCAATAGGGCATAACATATCATTTACCATCTTTATATAAGCACCATCCATCTTTGTTTCACCAATAATCTCTTTTTGATTAGAATCTTTGATGTCTACCAACTTATTTAAGCCCTGGGTAAATTCCTTAATTGACTGCATCACTTTTCCATTCTTATCATAGATACCATCTATTCTCAAAGCTAAGTGTTTATTAGAAAAGCCATGACTTTTCAAAAACTCGAGCCCTTTTTCATCAAAGATAGGTTTAATCTGAGAAGAAGCAAAGTCTAAACAACGAACATTCATACTGACAACAATTTCCTTTACTCGTCCTTTTTCATCTTCCTTAGTAGATGGATATATTTGAAATAAATCTATCGGAACTTGTCTTCGATTCAGTTGAGTACCTTTAGCATATTCCTTCGCATCTTTAGTATAATCAGTTGCCGATACAAACTTACCACGTTGTACATCCAAATCAGTTAAGGCTCCCTGCATTTTTTGCAAGTCACCTCTTCCGACTCGTTCATTTCTAGCCGTATAATCCTTAGCTTCTATCATTTCATTTGCACCATCAGGTCTAGCAACCAAGCCATCTAATTGATATGCAGTATCACAAAAATCACTTTTAATTTTTTGATCATGTTTAACCACAACATCTTTATTTATAATAGAGTAGGCTATACCTGATAAAATTTCCAAGGATGTACCAGCTTTCTTGGGACAATAACCATATAGTTGATAAAACAATTCATCAATAGTAGATTTCTTTTTATCCATACTTTGCAAATCCAACAATTCTAAAAGGGAATCAATTTTTATTAGAGTAGAAGAAGTTTTATCTAGCTTCTCCCACTCTTGCTTATGGATATTTCTCCCATCATCCATTATGCAAACAGTTCTCCACCCCAAGTAATTAGGAGCGATAAAATCTTTCTTTAAATTATCACCGACATAAGTAAAATCATGGCAACTAGGATATTTATCAATAAAGTAAGAGTAGTTGGGAAGAGATGGTTTTTCGCTTCCAAACTCTTCAGAAATCACCAAATTATCATCATCAAAATATGCAGAAAGCCCTAATGCTTCTATTTTATGTCTTTGTTGGATAGAACGACCATCAGTGATTAATCCTAGGATTATTCCTTGTTCCTTTAAGACCGATAATACATGGACAACCTCTTCAGATAAAGAGATGTTAGGCTTATGCTTCCGATAAATGCTCAAATAATCAACAACAGGAATATCTAGACCCAAGAAATGATTTAGTGCCTCAAAGCTATTCCTTCCATTTATATAAGCATCCATCATCCATTCATAAGCCCTGTTTGTCATTGTATTAACACTATCGCCACATCCATGCAAATGCCCTGCAGCGAAACAAGCGATTTCTCTATAAGCTGACTTCAAATAATCTATTTCCTTATAGAGAGTATCATCAAGATCAAAACAAATTACTTTCATACATAAATTGCATCATCATATCTTAGCATCAGCATACCATCTTTCCAAGAATCAAAATAATCTATCTTTTCATTCATGAAATACTCACGAATAAGAAGTTCCGGGAAATTGCCTCCTGCCATATAACTCAACGGATAACCTCCACCAAAACGAGGATTAATCTCGATACCTACCATATCATGAGTTTCTGGATGAAAGAACAACTGCACACAGATACAGCCAACACAACCTTCAATATATCCAAGTTTGTCTTTCAAGAAAGAGAGAATCTCATTCTTTGCCGTTCTTCCTTTATTAATTTCACCAGCTCGAATTTCAATTCGTTCTCTTGGTACAATACATTTCACACGATGATCTTTGCCATAATACATATCTACAGTAAACTCTTTATAGATACTTTTGTCTATATACTCCATAAAGAGCAATTTCGGATCATCCAATATCTCTTGTGTCAAATCATCTACGCTCTTGATATAATGAAGATTCGTACTCAAAGAGCCATCGTATGGCTTTGCAAACATAGGAAAAGTAGGATGATATTTATCTATCTCTGTCGGAACACGAACACCATTACTTTCAAAGAATGCGCCAGTATTTCGTTTATCTCGACAAAGCGTAATAAATGGCTTATCACTTACCATCACATAAATTCCTTCTTTCTTAAACGCCTCTTTCAAATCAGACAAAAGAAGTAATTCTGTATCAATAGTAGCGATTATCATCCCCACATTGTTCTTCTTACAAATATCGAGCAATAACTCAGGATATTTCTCTTCTGTGACTCTTGGCACCTCAAAACACCCATCACTTACATAACCAGCAGGAGCCATTTCTGGCTTCATATCGGTAGTGAATACTTTTGCATCAGGAAAGAATCGATGCAATGTTTCTTTAAAATACTTGGTAAGAGCAACTCGCTTACCTGCAGAAGTTATCAATATATTATGCTGCATAACTGTATCTCCTTTCGTTACACAACAAACCAATTTGATTAACTATCTCCTGCCCCCCCCATATCATGAAGAGGCTTAGCTGGAACACCTACAACTTTCATATTATTTTCTATATTATTAATTACTGTAGCTCCTGCACCTATAGTACACCAACTACCTATGTTTACACATGGGATAGCGCAAGACCCTACCCCCATCAAAGTACCTTCACCTATATGAACCTGACCACATAAGGTTGCATGAGGAGCAATATGACAATAATCACCAATCACACACTCATGATCTACAGATGCACCCGTATTAATGATACAATGTCTTCCTATTACTACATCAGCATTGATGATAGCACCAGGCATAACAACAGTACCCTCTCCGATTTTTGCAGAAGGAGAAATAACAGCAGATGGATGAATGGCAATACCGAACTCACAATGGAGCTTTTCAACTATTTTCTTCCGTATAGCATTCACTCCAATACTAACTATCATTGGAGACAATTCTGTTTCTCCATGCAATACTTTCGTACCTGCAAGTTCATCTAACATAAGATTATCATCAACAAAAGCGTCGACTTTGTCCCCTGTGGCCTCTATAATTTCCTTGATTACTTTACCATGACCACTTGCACCAAATAAATACATATATAACGTTATTTAATTATGTCCATTAAAATACTCCATAGTAGCTGCATTTCCACTAGTTGTATTTATATCAGCTCTGCACAAGACTTTCTTAATCGTAATGAATATTACTTTTAGGTCTGTCAACAAAGAGAGATGATCCACATACCACACATCAAGTTTAAATTTCTCTGTCCATGATATAGCATTTCTACCATGACACTGAGCCCACCCAGAAATTCCAGGTCTTACTTCATGTCGTCTAGCTTGCTCTTTACTATAAAGAGGAAGATACTGAACCAAGAGTGGACGAGGTCCTATCAAAGCCATATCCCCTTTAAGGACATTGATAAACTGAGGCAATTCGTCAATCGATGTTGAACGAACAAACTTACCAACCTTAGTCAATCTAGCAGCGTCAGGTAAAAGATTTCCATTAGCATCTCTTTCGTCAGTCATGGTCTTAAATTTAATGACCTGAAATATCTTTCCGTCTTTACCCGGACGCTCTTGAAAGAAGAACGCTCCAGCACCCTTATTTGCAAAATGCAACCAGATGGTTACAACTATCAAGATTGGGCTAATGCATATCAATGCAATTAGCGAAATCCAGAAATCAAAGAATCTCTTAAAAAAACGACTATACATATTTATATTATTTCGTTATAGAATTCAATAAGGCACCTCTGAACAAAACTTTGTTCAAATCTAGAAGCTACCATTTCACGAGCTTGTGAAACCATCACAGCTCTCACATTATCATTCTTGAATACCTCTTCCATAGCCTTATAGAGCAACTCTTCATTTCTTGGTGGAATAATGATACCATTATCACAAAGCTTCATATCCCTGATGGGAGATGTATTTTCTTCATTCCTACAAACGATAATCTCTCGTGAACCGTTGATATCAGTTACGATAGAAGGTAATTCCATAGCTCCAGCTTCAAGAACAGTATTAGGGAAGCCCTCTCTATAACTAGGGAAAACAAAGCAATCACTTGCAGCATAGCATGCTAGCAAATCTGTACCATATTGAGGTCCCAAATACTCAATAGAAGAATTACCTTCAATGATTTTCTTCGTTGATTCAGATACAGGATCAAGAGCATCTTCAAATGTACCAACAAGCAGAAGACGAACCTTGTGCTCTTGAGATAATTTATCAAAGGCTGCAATCAGCTCATTAATACCTTTATCTCTAACAATACGTCCAACAAAGATGAAAGTAAATACATCATCCCGCTTTATTTCTCTAAGCTTATTGGATGATGCATTCGTTTTTCTCCAATAATCCATATCTACGCCCCTCACATTCCCATATCCTAAAACTTTCATCGGTTTCTTGGTAATGCCACCATTCTTAAGATCATTAAGCACTCCTTGTCCTTCACAAATCACATGCGTAGCGCAAGCGCAGGTAAGCCAGTCGGTCATCATCAGTATCTTTCGTTTCAGACCAGTAGCCGTAGGCCACACAAGACCAGTGAAAGTATGAATACGCACAGGCACACAAGTCAGCCATGCAGCCACCATACAAATCATTCCAGCCTTAGGAGTCATAGAATGCACCACCTGAGGTTTCTCCTTACGAAAGACACCAATCATCCTAATGAGCGACTTCAAGTCGTTCACCACTGAGATATGCCTTTCCATAGGCACCTCCACACAATGGAATCCATCCTTATCCCTAAGCTCATCAAGTTCAGGTCCCGGCGATGTAACCGCCACCATATCATACCCCATCGCCCGCATCTTTATCATCACTTCACGACAGAAGCCTAAAGATTGAGATACAGTAACAGAGCGAATTATCTTGTTTTTATTGCGCTTCATTGTTTTATGAATTATTTCTTTACTTTAGCAGCAATCTTTGCCTTCAATTCACTTGAACTAACCCCATCCGTGCGTCCAAGTACTATATGTTCTTTTCCATGACTCTCACACCATTCTATAGCACGTTGAAAACCTGCATGACACTGGTCTGGACCTGTTACGAATATATCAAAGTCAACATTTTCAACTACCTTATCGACATCGGTATATGTAATAACCTCATCCACATAGCGAATTGACTTAATCATATACTTGCGGTCTTCAGTAGAGTTCATCACTTGTGCCTTAGGCTTGTATTTCAATATAAAATCACTATCTTGAGCAGCTACAATAAGGTAATCTCCCAAACCTTTTGCACGTCTGAAAAGTTCGACATGACCTTTATGCAATAAATCATACACCCCAACAGTCAGTACCTTTCGATACTTACGAGGTTGCATGCTCGCAAGCTGTACATCCTTAGGTATTGGGAAACCAGCTTTATTGCATTGTTCCTTGAACTTTCTGAAATCTTTTTTTCTATGGTCTAATATCCACTGATAATATAAGGTGTCGGGCAAATGATCTTGTATCCATGTATTTGTCCAATACCAACAACGAACAAATGTATTTGTTGAATATGTTACGGTTTGTTTTGGTGTTGTCCAATCTTCACCATACTGGAAAGTAAGATACTCATCCACTTCAGTAGGAACATTCAACAGAACACCTTTGAAATCCCACTTTACAGTATTCTGAATATATTTTTCAAAAATAAAGTCAGAACTACCTGTATGACGAACATCGCTACATACTTTAGTCAATACAAAAACCTTGATGTATTCACCATTCCTTACAAGGTAATAGCGTCCTCTACGTTCATATCGGGCAAGTTCAAAACCGACTTCCATTAGGAGCCAAAGAATGTCCTTAAAGCGTTCCTCGTCTTCTTTCAATATATAGATGTCAAATACGGGTTTCCATGGCTGGAAGTCATCGTTGCGAACAATTCCAATAAGAGTTCCGAAAGCTGGTCCCCAATTAATGTCTATTTTGTCAAGATATAATGAGAGAATATGCAAATTCTCAAGCATCAAATCTGGGTTCAGTACTTTCGACCCAAAATTCAATAAATGATTGGTATATTCTAAATAACCTTTAGAAGTCTTTATATGTGCCATATTATCTTATTTTATCAGTTTGCGCATAGCATCAATAAACTTCGCATTGTCGCCATGATTGCGCACAGCTATACGCATATACTTATTTGGCTCAATACCCTTCTTTGCGAGACAAGCACTTGCAAGTATATTATAATCTTTCAAGAGAATGGCGCAGAGTTCTTTAGGTTTATAAGGAGGCAACACTTCCAAGAAGAAATAGTTTGCTTGCGATGGCATTACCCTTATGAAAGGAATCTTTCTCAACTCAATCTCAAAGTCTTCACGAGCCTTAATGAATTGTTCGCAAGCAACCTCATAATCTTCACGATATTTTGGGTATATCTGCATAAAGAACTCGGCAAATGAATTGATATTCCATATGCTAACTTGCTTCTTCAGTTTTGCAATGAGAGCTGTGTCTGCACTACACAGAATACCGAGACGAAGTCCTGGCACACCATAGCTCTTTGAAATAGACTTCATGACACATATATGAGGATACTTTTCCAATATATCATTATTAATAAAAGTATTATCCTTAAAACCAACGCTGAAATCTATAAAACTCTCATCAAGAATCAAGCGTACCTTATTGTCTTCACACCATTGAGCCAATTTATGCACTCCACTCATGGGAATAAAGTTACCCGATGGGTTATCTGGATTTATCAGCAAGATTGTATCAACAGGATTGTTACCAAAGAATTCTATCATATCATCAGCATCATAACGGAAGCTATCATTCTGTGGAACGAAAGTAACAACACGTTCATCAGGCATACGATTAGGATACTCCTCAAAGGTAGGACGCACAACTCCTACTTTCCCTTCAAGGTTCTCCATCAATGCCTTTATCAGTTCTGCTGCGCCATTGCCAGGAATTATATACTCCTCTTTTACATTCCAACAATCACTTGCGAGTTTGCTATTAACAGCCATACCAGCAGGATATTCTGAAACAAGCATTCGGAAGTTATCCTGCATCTCATCAATAATCTTAGACCGATTAAAGTATGGGTTTACCAGATAACAATAATCCAGCAAATCAGGATATACCCAAAAGCCACCGTAACGGCTATAGTATTTTTTGAGGATTTTATCATCCTCGGTTATATAATCTGTATTCATATTTCACATAAAAACATACGTTACAAACAAATTTGGTATCTTATAAATTCGAGTTCTTTCCTAATCTATTAGCAAATCCACTAATAGTTTTAAGATATTCCCCCTCAATCTTTTTCGTTTTATAGTCAGCATAAACTTCTTTCCACAGTCTTGAGCAGTTCTGACATTTTATTAAATATCTCTTCCTAAATTCATCTGTATTTACATTATCAAACAATCTACTAAGCCCTTCTATGGTATCATCAACAACGTAGCCTGTATCGGACATTAAGACCTTATCTCCAACAAGCGTACCTTTAGACGTTATAATAGGAGTCTGTAGAAAAAGGGCTTCATAAGACTTATTAGGAGCCGCATAAATATGGTTTGACATATAAGGATAGTACAATGCAACAATAAAGTCGCTATTGTTCATTATCTCCAATGCCTCTGAGTATTGCACTTTACCATGATAATGTATACGTTCACATTTAGCTGCAGCATTCTGAATCATCCTATCCAAGTCATCCCCCACACCAGCGATGTCCAATACAAAGCGCTCATCTTGCAACACAATATTAACAAGATTCTCAATACCACGAATTTCTTTTTGAAACACACCTACATACGAAAGATAAATCTTTTCACGTTTCAATCCTTCCACGGGTTTAAGTGAGATATTAAAAGTTGGGACATTCTCAATCTCCAAAAAACGTTTTAGAGAACTCTTATCAACACCTATCTGCTCTAATCGCTTCTCGGCAGGAAGAATCAAGCAATCTACGATCGATGCCAATTTCTTTTCGATTTGTATAATCTTTGAATCATATATGTCAAATACTATTTTCTTTCCCAAAAGTTTAAACGGAAGAGTGAAAAGTACATTCTCCATATTACAGGCATGAATAACCTTATATTTTCGGAAATTCTTTATCAAATAATACCATATGAAACAAAACCACTTAATAGACGGCAATATTTTCTTGCCTTGTGCATAAGGAAGGTATTCTTTCATCTGATACTCATGTTCATCAATGAACTTGGAATTTAACAAACGATCCCAACCTATAACAAAATAAGGTGTTTTCGTATCTTTACAAGCTTGCAAATACTTATGCAAACGGACATCATAATCAACAGTTGAACGATTAATAAAACATATCATAATTCTATAAAGTATTAATTTTTATATCTTTCAAATATAATAGGAATGCTATAGGTGCAACAAAAAATGATTTTTTTAAAATAGGTTCAACCAATACTGCTTTTTTTCTTCTTGCATGCATAAAAAAACGACAGTAGTTTATCAAAGCTTTTATTTTATATACATATTTTTTTGACAACTTATAGCGTAAACGATAATATGCCAATGTCCCATTGGGTGATTCTACTCTGATTTTGGTTTGATTGTCTGTTAAACCGCCTGGCAAATATTCTTTCACTTGCATAGGAAAGTTCGTATACAGCAATTTATGCTCTAACGTTAACTGATCAAATAGGATTGCTTCTGTTATAAATTTTTCACCGTTAAATATGGGGAATCTGTATTTTTTAAGTATTGACAATCTATAAACTTCTGGCTCACATTGATAATGATACACATCTCTGATATCTATTGTATCTGAATAAAAAAAACTTTTTATACGATTTTCCAACACATTACCATTAGGAGAAACACATATTCCCACAAAACCAGCAGCTGTATCACTTATAATAGCGCAAGCTTTCTCCATATTAGCCAAGGAATCTGAAGTAAGAGGATCATCACTATCAATGCAGACAAACCATTCTGAATTAGCCTCTTCTATTGCCCTATTGAAAGCAGTATGTTTTCCTCCATTTTCCTGTTTAACATATCGAATTGGAAAAGACGCAACATGCTTAAATTCATTAATAACTTCTTCTGTATTGTCTTTAGATCCATCGTCAATCACAAGCCACTCAAAATCCTTGAAGGTTTGCACTTCTAAGCTTTTGTATAAAGCAGGAAGAATACTGGCTCTATTATAAGTTGGTGTAAAAAGTGTATACTTCATTTATTCAAATCTATTATAACAAAACATAGCTAAATGTTGCTCAATATATTTTATATTATCATTCATTTCGGGATATCTTTTCCAAATTTGAGTGTTAACTATCGAGCGTTCTGGAATCAACTTTGTTTTAGGTGCAACATGAAAAGAAGGATCTAATCCGATGAAAGAACATATATTTTTTACAGTTTCATCATAATGATATATTAAATCCTCAAAATTTAGTCTCATAACTCTATTAGGATCATCATGTTCAAACTGTTTATGTTCTCTTGTTATCTTATACCAAGAACAGAAATCTTCGACATTTTCTACTGGTACTACCCCTCCTTTATATACATACTTTTCTAATAGATATATGTCTCGTGGATCTCTATCGATTGAGAATATAAAAAGATTATTAAAATACTTAAGGTATTTTTCTGTATTTGAAGGTGGCACTAACTGGTCAAACATCAAAAAGTCTTTTTTCTCTGTATTAGCAGCCTCAAAGAGTTTATCCGTATACTCCTTCGTTTTTTTATAGAATAATTCCTTGTCTGCATAAGGTACATAAGTATATTCATTTCTAAGCAAATGAATAGATATGGGCTCGATATTATTACCTCCTCTTATAATTGGTACAATCACTCTATTTAATATCTTATCTAAAGCTCGTTCTATAAACCAAAACATAAAACCTTTATCTATGACATCTTGATGCCAATACCCTTTAAATTTAAAGGCAGTGAGAGAATCTATATACTCGTATGTCAATTTTTCAAACTGCCCATGAAAAGTCTTTTCATATGTCTTATTAAATTTATTCTTACAAAGAAACTCTATATTTTTCTTGTATCGTTTCAATGCATAACCTGAGTTGTGGCGATGATAATTATCCACAATATTATACTCCAAATCTGCTATACCTCCTGGATCTTGAACAAATCTAAATTCATAGTCACCTACAAAATATACGTTAGAAAATTCTCCCAATAAATCAGTTATTGCACTAGAACCAGTTCCATAATATCCAGCACAAGTTATTACCTTTGTTTTTACCATAATGTAGATATATAATCATTAAATTGTTTTTTTATTGTTTGAGGAGAAAAGGCAAGCGAACGTTGTAATGACAAATTGGAATACTTATTCCATAATTTTTCATTGGACATTAACTCGTTAATATGTTCTCCTAACATTTCGTTATCATCTATTGCAGAAATCAACCCGTCCTTTCCATTTTCCAATATTTCTCTTACAGAAGTGTCTGAAGTTACAATCGGCAAGCCAAATGTCATAGCTTCGATAATAACTGTTGGCATTCCTTCAGAATAACTAGAAAAAGCAAACAACGAGGCTGCTTTATAATAATTTTGAGGGTTCATTTCATTTCCTACAAAATGAATGAACTCTTTAATTTGTGTATGATTTGCATATTCTTTATATTGATTTAATTTAGGACCATCACCGACAAAAACCATATGATATGTTTTATTGTAACGAGAATAAACATACTCTAAAGCCTTTATAACACCGACAGGATTCTTGGGATTATCCATTCTACCTATCATCAAGATAAAATTACTATATCTTTTTTTAAGATTTTCAACGATAACATTGTCTACAGTTCTTTCTTTTATAAGACAAGGATTATAGATTTTTTTTATATTTAGACACTTCCTTAAATGCCTGTTAAAATTATAACATATATTATTATCTGCATCGTTTAAACAAACCAAATTCTTAATCTTCGAATAAGCTCGTTCATTGCCATATGAAATACACATGTATTCAATCAATCGTCCATGCAACCATGCTATTTTCTTTTTACTTCGTATTATATTATAACCATTTATTGCTAGATCATTCGAATGTCCTGCCATAGAAATTGCGAGGTCATACTTACCAAATAATCTAAACCATATACCATAAATTTGAAGTATTATGTATATCAAAGAAAAAGCAAAAGGAAAAACATATTTACCCCACCAAAAACGTTTTGCTATATACCAATATCTACTTGGACATATATATTGAGACACCTTTTTTTTATATATTTTACATGAAGATGGTATTTCTTCTATAATATCTTCCACATCAGTAGGATTTAATACAAACACATCAACCTGATGTCCATCTTCAACTAGAAATTTCAAATATGAAATACCGACACGCTCTATGCCACCATATAATAGAGCATCAAAAATAAATGCTATTCTCATTTTTTATATATTGTTTTTACAATTGACTTTAAGTAAGGATTGCCGATAGACATACATACAAGTAATATTGTACCTATAATAACAGCAAGCATTCCTTTTATTAATATATTCAACAAATAATAATCAGTACTTACTAATGTAGACATTAAGTAACCTGCAGTTCCAACTAACAACAATTTCACTATATCCTTAAAGATATAAATGAGAAACTGCCACTTAGTCCATTCAAATACGTACATGCTAATAATAGTTCCCTTAACTAAAATAGTAAATATAGCAGAAGGAATAAGCAACCCTATGAACAAGCCCTCCATACCAAAATATTTACCGCCTATAAAACCAAGAACAGTTGATAAAAATGCTTGAAAAACCATGTATCTGACATCCAAACGATGCAAGCCCATAGCATTCTGTATCGAAATCATTGGCACATTAAATAAAGATACTATCATCAGAAAACCTATCACAATGACAGACTTTATGGGTAATAGAAAATGATTGCCAAAAATCATAGCAATGAAGTCCTGTATACAGGAGATATAACCGACAAATAAAATTATAGCTATACTATTGGTCAAGAATGCAGTTTTCTTGTATGCATTCTCCATTGCCTCTATATTCCTATTAACAGCTAAATTGCCAAAACTTGTAGTAAAAGCGCCACCCAACTGTGAATAGAGCAAGGTCATTGTGCTTGACACAAGTTGATAATTTGCATAGTAGCCAACAATACTAATATTGCCCATAAGTATGCTTATTAGTATACTAGGGATAGCACCTTGTATTGTAGTAGCTATTTGAAACACAAAAAGAGGCTTTATTGTGCCAATTATTCCTTGCTTTAGATTATCTCCTATTTTCAGATGTTTATAATTAACAAGATATGGGTAATGTTTAACTACATATTTGTTGCATAATGCATTCGACACCAATTTCTCTGCTATAAATAGTATCAGAAATAATATATAACTTGGATATATAAGCAAGCATACTATCTGTAAGCCTCTAAAAAACAACTCTGCCAGCATCGTATATAAAGAACTGATACGGTTCTTCTGATCAGCAAAGAGGATACTCCGTTTATGATATGTAAGGAAGTCGAAAGTAAACGAAGATGAGAATATTAAATAATAGCCAATTACATACACCATATCAATTGTAGTATGAACTACAAGGGGTAATATAGAAATACCAAATATAAATGTAACAACAGAAAAGATAATTGCTATTTTTATATAGACACCTCTATAGAAAGACATTATTCCCTTTATCTCCTCATAAGCCTCATTTTTAACAGGTTCATACAAATGGATAATTACAGCACTACTAATTCCTAATTCGAGCATAGCGAAAAGATTCGTAATGCTCTGAAAAAGACTATGCAGTCCGTAATATTCATCGCCAAGTGACTTAACCAAAAAATATCTAACAGCAAAGTTTAATATTATCATTGTTAAGGCAGATGCGATTCCATATAATGAATTTAAAATTGCATTCTGGGTTCTTGATTTAGCCATCAATATCTTACTTTAAGCGTTTGTGAAACAACATTTTGGATATAAATTGTCAAAAGTCATATTAACCTTATTTGTGATAAAAACGGTTATTATATCTTGTAGTTCTTATACCTGCAATTTTATTAGTTAACCAAAATGCAAAAAAGAAAGGAATAATTCGAATGTAAATCCAAGATAATGTTATAGTCAGATTATGCATCATAGATGACACTGCAAACCATATACCAATAAATGCAAATACAAACAACTTAAAATCTTTACAAACCAAAAACTTATAATCTGCCCAACAAGCAAATATAATACTAATACAACTTAATGTAGGTGCTAAGATAACACCAAAATAAATCAAAGACTGTCCAATAAGAGGGATAATTTGATCTCCGGCACTATCTGCAAATATTCTTCCCAGGCTTGCATTATATGCATAAACACTTGTTGCTCTGATGTCCATAAAGTGATTAACAACAGGCATATTGTTACATATATCATTGATGATAGTTGTTATATCGAGTTTAGAATTGTAATATATATTCAAAGCATTATTTACATTAACTGGTCCAGAAAAATAGGCATCCATTTTTGAGGGATCAAAGAGAGTATAAAGAGCAGCACCTATTGTACCTTCACCAAGAATTAACCCTGCATTTTTAAAAAGTGTGATGAATAATATTAAAATTACTGACGGAATAACAATTATAGATACAATCATTTTTTTCTTGTTCGGGAATAATTTCAATAACATAGCAACAGAAGCTCCTGTTATAACAATCGTAAACCATCTTGACAATCCAGACTGATCTATAAAAGAGAGAATAACAATAACTATAGTATAAATCAAAGATATAATTACAGGTTTCTTCAAATTATTCGATGATAACATTCCATACTGTTTAAACACAAGATAAGAAAAAAGCCAAGCACATAATGTATTCCACAATATACCTCCAATGAGATTTGAACTTTCATAATCAACCTGTTCAATTTCACGCATTTCATTTAAAGCACCACTTAATAATACACTTAATCCACCTAAAATATTTTTATAAAGAATTGCAATACAAAGCCATATAGCCAATCCAACATAAAAATACATTGGTTTTATTTGTTTGGTAATATCCGCAAAAGTTATATTTGTTTTGTATAAATAACTATTAATGCGTTTTTTGTATTTGTTATCACATAGAAATAAGACAATAAATATTGCTATCATTTCATATACCATAAGTATAATTGCTTGATACAGATATCCATATTGCAAAGCGGAAGAACTTAAACTCTCCGTTCCGTAAATAGACAATGGAGTCAAAAGGTATCTACCAGCCATTGCTATCATTAACGCGACATGTCCTGCTCCCATGAGTGGTCTACTCATACTATACAAATGGATAAGTAGCATATATACAAATGGTATCAACCAAAAAGGCTCGTCAAAGACATACATTTTATATATGCAAAAGCAAGATACTATAATACTTGATGCTTTTAAAATTTTGAACATATTTTTATTTCATTAGTATTCAATTTAGGGCATAGCCCTTTGTATAGACACTAAAACTACAAATAAAGTATTAACTTAAAGTTTTTATCAACCGATTATTTTCTTTCTATCTATTCCATACGCATTACACAACACACTAAATGGACATTTAATTTCTTGAGTCCATGGGTGATTCTTACAATGGTCTTCATTATATATATTTCCTTTACACATATAACTTAACTCACATTCTTTATCATCATTCTTAGTCGTGGTAAAAAATGAATAAATAGTTTGTAATGCTATCAGTTCTATCAAATCTTGAGAAGGTTTAGATTTCCCTTCTATATTTGGGAATGAATACTGTTGATAAGATGTGTGAATGTATGGAAGACCAACATTATCGATTATTGTTTTAAAATGATTTAAAGAGAAAGGTGTTTGGTCATACAAAGCAGAAACCACGGGTACCCATTTCTGAGATAACCTTATCGGCTCAAATATAACATCAAGGAATTCTATTTTTGATGTTAGTATCTTTGCCATCATCGTTTTAAATTTATCAATCATCTCATCAACATATTCTACGAGTGTTTTCGGTGAACCATCAACTTTTCTTCCAGCATTATAAGAATTGACAAATTGATAAAAAGCAGTATAGCCGTCGATTGATTCATTGTTGCCATAGTCTTTTATCAATCTTATCAATTGAGCACCTGGACATAAAGTATACAAACTTGCATAACACAAGCAAATCAACTTACGAGTGTCTGACGCTAATCTCGGGTAATATTTTTTACAATACTTCTGTATTATATTATATGGAACATCAGAATGAGAAGCATTGTGATCTATGAGACTTTGATAAAGAGCACTCATTGTTTCCATCACGATGATAGCACCTATTTCTATATCAACTTGTGTGCCATCAGTCAATACCACATTAAATATTACATTCTCAATATCGGAACCTTCAACATTTTCTGAATTAAGTTCAACTTTTATTACTTTAGACCAATCTATGGACTGACCTCTATCAAGATTACTTGTTCCTAATACTGTCGTCAACTTTTTCCATGACGCAACAGATTGCTTAGAGAGAATAGGGTTAACGGGAATATGTATCGTATCGTTTACAATAATATCATGTAGAATCTGGTACATAAAACTATATCTCGACATACTCATGTACATACCAAAAGGTGTTGATATGTTCTGTAAATAATGAATGTACTCATGCAACAGCGTTCCTTGGTCTTTCGGCAACATTTTTGATATATCTTCATTGTATTTGCCATTTAGATATATACTATAAAATGACGTTAAATATGAGCCTCTCAATTCATTAAGTATTTCTTCTTCAATATGCATAATCTATTCCTTTAATTAAACTCCTTTGTACATAGGTCTTTTGCAAATTCAATGCCTCCAACCTCTATACATAACTATTTAAAAAATCCGTTTTTTGTAGTGCATGAGAGTATCGAACTCTGACTTACGCCCACCTGTGCATGCACATTACCTTTATAATTATTATTTGCCTTCGTAGCGTTCTGTATCTTCACCTTTCAAAATGCGCACGATTCTGTCACATGCTTTACCGTCACCATAAGGATTGACAGCCTTACTCATCTTTTCATAAGCAGATTCATTCTCAAGAAGGGTGCTTACCTCATTAATTATCTTATCGTAGTCAGTTCCTACAAGATGAACGGTTCCGGAAGCGAGAGCCTCTGGACGCTCAGTTGTATCTCGCATAACAAGAACAGGCTTACCCAAACCAGGAGCCTCTTCCTGAATACCACCAGAATCAGTAAGAACGATGGTTGACTTCTCCATCAAATATACGAACTCAAGATATTGCAAAGGTTCAATAAAGAAGAAGTTTGGACGAGTTAAGTCCTCACCAAACACCTCATGTATTGGCTTACGAACATTTGGATTTAAATGCATTGGATAAACAAAATCAACCTCAGGGTACTTTTCAGAAAGATCCTTCATAGCGGTTACCATTCGAATAAATCCATCACCAAAGTTCTCACGACGATGTCCAGTAATAAGAACCAGTTTCTTACCATCTGCCAAACGATTAACATCATAGCCTGCATTTGCAAGAATATCTTCTTGTTCTTTGGCAAGAGCTGTATCGTTCTTAAGCTTATCCACAACCATATGAAGAGCATCGATTACCGTGTTGCCTGTAACAAAGATCTCACCATGAGCCTTCTCTTCCTGAAGATTCTTTTCAGAAAGCGGTGTTGGAGAGAAATTATAAGTAGCAATACGTCCTGTAATTTGGCGATTCATTTCTTCTGGCCATGGTGAATATATGTTGTGTGTACGAAGACCTGCCTCCACATGACCTACAGGAATCTGGGCATAAAATGCAGCCAAAGCACCTGCAGTTGATGTAGTTGTATCACCATGAACGAGAACTACATCAGGGCGACACTCTTTAAATACATCGCGAAGACCAGTAAGTACACGTGCTGTTACATCTGTCAGATCCTGTCCTTGCTTCATAATATTGAGGTCATAATCTGGCTTTACGTCGAAAATGGTTAATACTTGGTCTAGCATCTCTCTATGCTGACCAGTTACACACACTACTGTTTTAAATTCATCAGTGTATTTCTGGAACTCCTTGACCAATGGGCACATTTTGATGGCCTCTGGACGAGTGCCAAATACTAACATAATTGTTTTCATATCTCGTTAAATTTATTTTTTATTCAAGAAAGGTAGGCTCCACACCAAAAGCGAAAAGTAGCTCATAAAAAATGCTAATGGTGCTTCGCCTACCGAATAATATTGTTATTGTTTCGAAAACCTACCCGTCCTTCCTTACCGTTAAGGAAGGCTCCACTTTTCTCACCAAGCCTCTCTTCCCTCAGGGACGAGAGGATGTAACCGCCCTCCGATACTCAGAACCGCTACACTATAAGGTTGGCGGACCATCAAAGGTCTCGCCAGGAAATCTGCGTCATCTGCGAATTGAAAATCGGCGGCCGAAGGGAAAGCCAAATCTGCGTGACTATTTCTTCTTTCTATTCTTCGCTACCTTCTGGGTAATGATTCTGCCAGGATGTTCTGTGTCCCATACCGCTGCACCTCCATGCTTGAAATAATCCCAGAGGATGATGAGGAGGGCTATGACGGAGAGGACACCAAAAAGTATTAATAAAAGTAATAACATCTTATTTAACGTATAATGTATAATTAATAATGTTTAATTGTTATCAAGGGCGGCGTACTTTGAATGCTGGCTCTTGTACTCTGGTACAATCTCCTTCATCTTCTTCACTATTGCCATATCATCGTAGGTGAAGGAGAGCTTATAGAGGTCTTCCTCGTTCTTGCGTGCCAACTCGTATGGATACTCACGAACCTTGGCTACCATAATCTTTGGATGATGGGTTGGAATCGTAGCTTCCTTGTCGTTCAGAACTTCCTCGAAGAGTTTCTCTCCATCTCGGAGTCCAACGTACTTGATGTCGATGCCATCTATTCCCGAAAGGGCTATCATACGCTTTGCCAAATCGGCGATGCGGACTGGCTTACCCATATCAAAGACGAAAATCTCGCCTCCCTTACCCATGGTTCCAGCCTCCAATACCAACTTGCAGGCTTCAGGGATCAGCATGAAGAAACGGATGATGTCGGGATGGGTGACGGTGATCGGACCACCCATCGCAATCTGCTTCTTGAAGATTGGAATAACGGAACCGTTACTTCCCAAGACATTACCGAATCGTGTGGTAACAAACTGGGTGACGCCCTTTACCTCGCCATCAACAATCGCCTTGTTCAATGCCTGGCAATAAATCTCGCAGATTCGCTTGCTACAGCCCATCACGTTGGTTGGGTTCACAGCCTTATCGGTAGAAATCATCACAAACTTCTTAGTACCATACTTCACTGCCATATCGGCTATCACGCGCGTACCATATACATTATTCTGCACAGCCTCTGACGGGTTGTCCTCCATCATCGGCACATGCTTATAGGCTGCGGCATGGAATACATAGTCTGGATGATACTCGGAGAAGATGCGCTCCATACGGGTGGCATTGGTGATGCTGGTTACGATGGTTTCGCAAGGAATATCAGCATAGTTTTTGTTCATGAAGAGGCGGACATCGTGCATTGGGGTCTCAGCCTCATCTACGAGAATCAGACGTTGTGGCTTATAGATGGCAATCTGCTTTACCATCTCGGAACCGATACTTCCAGCTGCTCCCGTAATCAGAATGGTGCGACCGCTGAGGAGCTTTCCTATCGCATTCATATCCACTTCGATTTTGTCACGTGGAAGAAGATCTTCGATATCCACCTCACGCATCATCTGATGACGGAGGTTTGACTTGCCGTCCCAGCTCTGTGCTTTTGGTATCATCATAATCTTGATGCCTTCTGCAGTGAGCTTGTCGATCATATCCTGCTTCTCCAGGAACTTCTCTGTGACCAGAGGGCTTACGAAGAGGGTCTTGACATTCATCTTGTGCATGACAGGCAACAAGGCTTCATCGTAGGAATAGACTTCGCAACCCAGCAGGAATCTTCCTATCATAGCGGTTTCTTCCGTTGCAAATCCTTTGACGACATACTGTGAAGGATGGTCGATGCGCATGGACTTTGCCAGGGAGATACCGCCTTCCCGTACACCGAGGATGAAAACCGGAGTCTTGGTTTTAGCAGAGAAACTGGAATCGTACATATACTTCACGAGGATTCGCATTGTCCACATCTCTATCATGGATATGAAGAGCATAACGACAATGGATTCTGTGGTAATCTCGCAAAGGATATTTTCTGGAATCACCTGGAGAAGTACGCAATTCAAGATGAAACCGACAACGAGGGCACCGGATATGCTGAGCAGGTCAACGAATGACGAGTAGCGCATGATGCCGGAATAGGTATGGAACATACGCATACCTACCACGAAGAGTGGCAGGGAGCAGACGAACATGAGGAGGTAGTTCCAGAAATGGGAAGCTATCACCTCGCCTCCTTCTGCGATATAGGTTGCTATCATACCCGCTATGACGATAGCAATGCTATCGAGGGCGAGAATGCACCAATATGGCAGGGTTGCCTTTGAAAAATACCAATTCGTCAATTTATTCGCAAAGAGGGATACTTTGAGTTTGTATAGTATCCCAGAGTATGGCGTCTGAGAAGAGCCATTCTGATTGTTTCTATCTCTCATAAGTTTTGTGTATTTATTTCTTGGAAAAATATTAAATGTATAAACTTCATTTACTACAGCATCCAGACTGGCATCGTACCGGTACTAGTTACTGCTACTTTTATATCTTTGAAATTATTCATCATCATAGTGTTATTTCTAAAATCATCCCGTCCTTCTTTACCATTAAAGAAGGAGTTTTTTCGAAAACCTACCCGTCCTTCCTTACCGTTAAGGAAGGCTCCACCTTTCTCTCCAAGCCTCTCTTCCCTCAGGGACGAGAGGATGTAACCGCCCTCTGGTGCTCAGAACCGCTACGCTATAAGGTTGGCGGGGCATCAAAGCCCTCGCCATATTATGCGGGATAGGACCGCCAAAGGAATACAAGTATTTACATGAAAGAATCGTGCATTCAATCCAGCTTCTACATTATAGCTATTCCTTAACAGGTCTATCTAAAATCTTGTTTTTAACTATCTGCCTATCCTTTTTTTGTCTCCACCATAACAACGTGAAAAACATAGTAGATATAGCTGTCAATATCGTAACTATTAAAAATACAGATGAAGCCATAGGAGATGATGAGAAATCAGCAACCAACAAAGAACATAGAAAAGAAGCAAAAATCGAAACAGACGCAATCGCAAATTCCAAACACAAATCGGATGTACTATTGCTACACAATTCTTCTATTTCTTCCTTCGTTACTTCATAAATGTCGATTTTCTCAATACGATGCCTTGCAGCTTCAGTTTCACCAAATCCATTATTCCGTCTTGCCATCTTGTAATTCTTCAATTATACTCAATAAATATTCTGAATTTTCTCTAGTCAGATTCCAAGCAGAAGAAAAGTCCTTATTGAGTCTGATGACAAAGCAATAGCCAAGGTCTTCTCCTGTAACTTTATTACGTACCTCTCTTACAGACATTGACTCTTTGCTTGTTACATCAACTGATAATAAAAACACATTTTCCATTAGACGATGAGTTTTCCCTAAATCACCTAATCGGTCACGCATATGGTTATAATGAGAATTATCAAGATCCCCTAAAATAACCAAAAAATATAATTTACTTTTTGTACTGCCAAACATAGTTTCTGAATAATGTATAAATAAGTCCTATATTTTAGTCAACATGACACAAATATAAGTTTTTTTTGTTGTTTACTAATGCCTTGGGCTTATATATGCTACTTTACTTTCGGCAAGGGTTTTATCTTGTCATTAGTAAGCGGTCACCTTAGGTACGTTAAGCCCTAAAATGAATGCTTTTTTATTATGTTTAAGAAAAAATCATTTGAATTTATGCCCAAGCAGTAACAGTAGCCAGCTGCCGCTATGAGCTAGTAAGTCTACCAATTTGTCCTTTGTCGTTTTCTTGATCCTGCGGAACACATCACAAACTCACAGCCTTGGCACTTGGCTTACAATAAGAATCGTTACGCTAACAATGACGCATCTTGGTATAGCTTACATTTTGTTCCTTACAGAACCCATGAAGGTTTTGCTCTTGTACTCGTTTCGAAACTTACGAACCATTGAGGCATAGTACACGCCTTCTTTGTTTATATTCATTTTGTCCCAAATTTAAAATTCGGGGCAAAGGTATATATTTTTATAAACGTACGCAAGACATCCTAAAGAGACTGCTAGCTTTCTTACGCATGTCAACTGATTCCATGCACATATAGTACTTTAAGCATTCCGCCAACTGGCAAGCCCTTACCCATAAGCCTACACCTTTATAGTAATATTATCTAAAAGTATTTATACCGATTCTTGCAATATGTCTTGCATGTCTATCACCAATCATATTCATCACTTCATGCTTAAGAGAAAACAAACGCTTGCCCAACAACTTAAAACATGAGCCTTCCTCTTCAGAAATCAAGAAAGTAAAGTGCAGAAGCATATAGCACTCTTCACCTTTATACATGAAAGCAAATGGCAAAGTAAAGCAAGCTTCTCCTAAATTTGTATCTTTTAGTTGATTCAGAATAGAGGATGGTATTATAACACCTAATAGATATTGGTGCGTTCGTTTCTTTTGATTAGAATAGTCACATGCCGCACTGATTTCAACAGCAACAAGTTCCTCTATGCTCCCTTGGTGTTTAGTATTCTTAAATAGAACTTTATCAAGCCATTCGCTGATACCAAAACCAATCCGATCTTTAAATAAATCTTCCGTATCTTTATTTCCTATTTTTATTTGACGGACACTGCCTCTTGCATTGATTTCTCCATCAGAAGAATCCAAATGAAATATAGTATTTAATTTTGCAGCAATATTTGAAGCAGGAAAATCATGAACTCTAGTAATATTTGTTCCTCTAAAAAAATCGGCCCACACAGAGGAAACTGACTTACACAAATGATGTAGAAACAATGGTCCAAAAGCTTCTTTAATAGCCAAATCCGGCTCTTTCTTTCCCCTTTTGGCGCCAAACGTTTCTGTAGCTATTAAGGCAAAGACATCTCTAATATTCTCAATATACTGCTGATTTTCGCCCCAATTATCAGGAAAATCAATCAGGTTCAAAATTTCATTGAGACTTTTGTCAGAAGCTTGCTTAAGTTCTGTATCAAAAGAAAATAGGCACTTCACTATTTTTTCATCCATTAAATCAGACAATCTCTGGCGAAGTCCAGCAGAATTATCCAAAAACTCATTTTTATCAATAGTCTCTATGCATATTGGCTTAGGAATCTCATTTTTATCTTCTGTTCGATTTACGAACTCAATAAAGTCATTTTTATATTCTGGTCTATTCGTCCAAAACACCAAAACAAAAGCTTTATTTTTTACCGATATATATGATTTAAGTGCATCCCTTAATACTGCCATCTGAGCATTATCACCACCAGCATCAGTCAATGTGATATCAAAGAATGCTAACTTTACATTTTCTAATGGATCATGAGGAGTCGCAAACTCATCATACAAAAAAGTCCTGCATCCAATACCATATTCACAAAAGACATTTGACAAATAGTGCAAATCTCTTTCCTGATCGTCTACAATAATAATGTTATTGTTTGTTTCTAACATATCAATTCTCCTTATTAACGTTTGGAAAAACTAGAGCCACACAGGCTCCATCATAAACTTTCGGAATATCAATAGAATCCACAGGTGGAAATAATAGTTTTCCACCTACAATCTCCATCACTAAACTAGTATAATAAAGACCTACTCCCATCCCATTAGGCTTTAAACTTCTAAAAGGCAGAATCATTTCATCCTCATCCATTTGAAAACCTCTGCCATTATCTGCCACAATAATAGCTGGTCCGTCAAAATGTATCATATCAGGAGCTACCATAACAGCAGGTTTGAAGTTCTCTCTCTCTTTAGCTCTTCGTTCTCTGGACCAGAAGATAGCATTGTCTACCAAATTAGACAGAGCACTCATAATCATACCCGCTGGTCCTGTTATCTTAAAGTCCGCCGTATCCTCTTCATTAAAGCGATTTGAGAACAAGACCTTATGATAATTGAAGCGAGTTGCGTGAATCGAAGCTACTCGATCAGCAAACTTAGAAGCTGCCACTGTTGTATTTTTACTATTTTTCATCAATGGCATAAACTTTTCTATCAAGATCATCAAACTTTTAATTCTCATTCTGATATTATCCAAATCGCACCCCTTTTTCATAATATCATGACTGATGAATCCCATCTCTCGTTCCACCTCATGAAATACAATCGTAAGATTAAGTCCATTCATGCCAGAATTAAGCATCACATTACGCATGTTGTCATAATCTCGCTTTACTTGTCCTAATAACGAAGAGAATTCCTTAGTTAAATTCTTGGCCTCAAGTTTTTGTTCTAACTCTTTAATGGTTTCAGAAAAACCAATTTTCTTTGTTATGCTATTCTTATCAACAAAAGCTTTTATCTTTTCTCTATTAGGAATAGCCCACGTTTCAAAATAAGAATAGACTGCCTTAATAATGTTTGTAAACAAATCAAAGTTCTCATTTTCGATAAAACCTTCTCTGTTTGTTTTTTCTATTAATGAATTTTTCGTTTCACTTAATCCCAAACTGATACCGCCAATAATTTGATTTTTGGAAAAATGATCGCCCATTCTTTTGGTTCGGTTTTGATTGAGACCTAACCAATCATCATTTGGTTCTCCATAATTATAGACTCTAATACCGTCTCTAAAGATTTTGACACCTCCATTTTGAGCAAGATAAGATTTTAAAAGCTCTCTTTTTCCTGCTCCATAAATCAAGTCTAAAATTTTACCTTCACTAGAAAATCCATAAAAACTTCCTTGAATTGTACCAAAAGCATCCAAAAATTTATTACTAAGGTAAAAGTTTTCAATTGTTCGATTGTCATAAGCAGAAAAAGTTTTACTATCTATCATTAATTGTTCTTTTCTCTCAATATAATGAGGAGTAGCCAATGAACTTTGAGGTATATTTACAGGATTGAAAGAGTATTTCCATTCAAACGTTGCTAAATCTTCCTCTAACTCACCACTTTTAGACAACTTAAAATCAAAACGATAAAGGCTGTTAGCAAAAAACTCAGAAGATGGTGTAACAGAATCTATCCATTTTTGCACCATTTCATCATCAGACTTGATGATGATTTTAAAATCATCTTTTGGAGCAAAAGGATTAATAATGCCTTGCAACTTACTAACCAATTCCCTAACCTTAGTAGCATTCCAATGATGATTTTTCAAATCAGACAAAGTAATTCGAGTTCCATGTCCACATTTGATCAAACCAGCTATACCATGATCTACAGAGACAGATAAATCCTCAATATGACTTCCTTCACCTATCAACTGATCCCAATTAATTACTAATTCTGAGCCAAAAAGCTCATTTCTTGCCTGGGTATCAACTTTGATTTTATGAGCCAAGCGGTGAACTGCCAAACGACCAACACCCTTGTTTCCCATGGAAACCCTATGATAAATCGGACTAATTTTAAGTTCTTTGCGCTTATATTCCGTACCTATAGTAAGCCATGCCTTCTCTATAACTTCTGGCGACATACCATTGCCAGTGTCCTCAACAACGATAGTACCTTCCTTACTCAATATACCATTAAGAGATATTGTTACCGTTGAAGAGTCAGCATCATAAGAATTCTTAACTAATTCAAACAATGCCAAACTATCACTACCAATAAGTTCTTCACCCAGAAGATTGATAATATAAGAACTGGCTTTTATTGCATATTTTCTTTTAGTAATCATAACTCAATAGTTCGTTAAACAATCAATTGCCAAGCCGCCTAGTGCTGCAAGCACGAGAGATCTTTGAAAATCTTATCAATTAAAATTCGGTTCGGGGTCTATCCACAAACATAAGCGGTCACTTTAGGTACATTAAACCCTAAAATGAATGCTTTTTTATATCTTTTAAGAATAAATCATTTGAATTTATGCCCAGCAGTAACAGTAGCCAGCTGCCATCTATGAGCGAGTAAGTCTTCCAATTTGTTCTTTACAGAACCCATGAAGGTTCTTGCTCTTGTACTCGGTTCGAAACTTACGAACCATTGAGGCATAGTACTTGCCTTCTTCGTTTATAATCATTTTGTCCCAAATTTAAAATTCGGGGCAAAGGTATATATTTATATTAACGTACGCAAGACGGCCCTAAGTGACTGCTTACTTTTGATTCCATACTAAAATGCATTATTGGTATATATAAACGACTGGGGAACCTTGAAGTTTGGAATCAAAGACTCGGGATTAATTGCTTCC
>ERZ1034847.264-NODE-264-length-26647-cov-16.287342_pt1 | contig 26647 bp, 35 predicted proteins | sample MGYA00520633_ERZ1034847 | MGnify/ENA primary metagenome ERZ1034847 (study PRJEB33766, sample SAMN09781732) | gut metagenome | biome: gut microbiome | host: Homo sapiens | place: Madagascar | study: EMG produced TPA metagenomics assembly of the PRJNA485056 data... | reverse complement strand
TGCCGGGTTGGTAGCCTCTCCGAAGTCGGGCTCCCCATGTTCCAATCTGACGATATGTTGTATGGTTCCATCATAGCTATATGCACCGCTTGTTCCATTTTGGTATGAACATAAAAAAGGATGGCAAGAGTTTTAATCCTACCATCCTTTTACAATTCATGGAGAAGTCTTATGGCAACCAGTTGTTCTCCATGAACCAAAGAAAAGGCTTATCTAATTCTTACACCTTTTCCATTTAGTACTTCACCTCTGACATCATCGGTCTTGCAGAGATACAAGTCGTAGCCAATAGCTGTAATGTCACTGTATCTTGGAGGTGTTATGACTTTGCCATTTGGCGACATCAAGCCATACCAACCAACTTCCGCCTCATACTTTTTGCAACTCGCTGTCTTTTGATAAGGCGTTGGTTCCGCTTCCGCTGTTTCACCTGTCAGTTTGCCATCATCATCGTAGTTTTTGGCCGTGGTGTATCGTATCTCATCGGTATCGTACATCATTCCTTCCACATTGCTGATGAGGAAATCATCTATTAATTGTCCCTGTAAATTATATTTGCGAAGCGTATGGTCTTTCATCGTTGCTGTGATACAGCCATCAGACACCCAAAGGTCTGCTTCCATTGGTGGCAATACTACTTTCAAATTCTCAGAAAGAACACGTTGCATTCCACCTTTGCTGACAATGAAGAAAGAATCCTTTGGATATATCGCATCATATTCAGCCATTAGCATCCACTTTCCTTTCTTGTCAATCAGACCATATTTGTCTCGCTTGTTGCCGTGCATTACGCAATGCCCATTGTGGAAAACATACCCTTCAGCACCTGTGATGTATGGGATATTCAAGTCGATAACCACATTGCCTTTGGCATCAATGAATTTTATCTTACCGTTGTCATCTACGGAAGCCAAGCCATCCGAAAACACCCATGCGTGCTTGTACTGAGGCTTGATAGCTATTTCACCCGTCAGCATATTGAAGTAGCCACGAGCATCGCCGTTACTATAACAGACAAGCGAGTCGTTGCCCAATGGTTTTGAAATCCAATGTATGCCCTTGACAGTCTTCTTGCCATCACGAGTCTCCACATATCCATCCGTTTCATAGGCACGGCTATAATAAGTTGCATTTCTTGACAGGTACTGCGGGTCATAGTAGGAGTCATCCAAATATTTCGCAGCATTCACTTTCTTGTAAACAAACTCGTATAACGCATTACCTCCAGCACATGCAAACACAAACATGATGAACGCAAAACTGCCTCCAACAACACGTCGAATAAACTTGCCATACTTAGATTCATCCTTCATTCCAAGTATCACGGTGAACCATTCTGCTGTTGCTGAAATAATACCTGTCAGCCCTTTCCAAAATAAAATAATTGCTCTTTTCATATGCCCCTTATTTTAAGCTTCTACTTATTTTCCTCCTCATCAAAGGCTTCATCTGCCAATCTTCCATAGCAACCAAGACGTTCTTCCTTTGACATCGGTTCTGCACAAAAAGCAGCCTCATTCTTCATTTGAGAAAGACGAGAAAAGAAATTCATACGGGTCGTGGTGTCTTTGCGCATGGAAGCACGTGTTCCTTCTGAACTATAATCAAAATTACGAGCATTGCGGATAGACATCGACACAGCAACTTCCATTGAATCTTGATTTGCTCCCATGTAAGTGAATGTCCAGCCTTCTTTGCGAAGTGTTTCCACAAGTGCCTTGATGCTACTACCATTATATTCTTTGGAGGCATTCTCATAACCGTCAGTAATGATAGTAACAACAACCGCAACATCCTCAATGTCTTTGATCTGTTTATGCATCGCAGTAAGGGTGAATCCCATAGCATCGTATAAAGGAGTTGAACAACATGGTTCATAGTCGTTCATGCTCAACGGACGCGCTTTACCCACAGGAACTTTGTCAAAAACATTACATGTCTCACAGCTACAAAAAGTAACCAATGAAACGAAATGCTCCTGTGTGTCGGCAAATTTCTCTTGCGCTTTCTTGATTCCAATCAAGGTCTCGTTGAATCCATCCACTGCAGCTTGACGTATTCTCTGCATAGAACCACTACGGTCAAGGATAATCACATTGAAGATTTGAGTCTTCTGCATTGCAGTCTTGTCTTTTAGATCTTCCATATTATCTGATATTTTTTGTGTTACAAAAGTTTATTTGTTTATGTGTATAGAGTAAAACAAGTAACCATTCCTATCATCAAAGTATATAAAAATCCCTCAGCCCATTCGATTTTATATCAAATTGAGCTGAGGGATACGATTTTCTTTATTCGGTAATTCTTTACTTTACCTATTAATTGATGATATCTATACCATTTCTTACGCCTGGAGATATTCAAGTACACTCTCCCAATTAGGAAATTCTTGACTTCCAAAGCGAAGCCATTCTCCCTTGAATCCACTTGTTCCATGTTTTCCTCTATCATCAATGATATAGTCACCTCTGAGTAAATTCTTGTGGTGAGATAGAATTAGACGTTTACAATAATACTTGTCCAAATATCTATTTATCCATTCCACTTTGTCTGACCATGTTGTTGGATTACTCCAAGGAGAGGTTGAAAGGATATAAACATCGTATTTACCACTTTGTTGTAAGGCATACATAGCCTCGACAGCACCTTTCACAGGTGGTAGATAAGAAACGATGTTCGGCACTTCATCATATCTTCCTGCATATTCCTTGCGAAGTTCATCGCCAATCAGTTCCAGTCCTGCATGAAAATCCATCAGTACTCCACCCATATCAACATAGACAATCTTCTTTGCCGTTGGTTTCTCTGAATCCAAATCACCCAGTTCGTTGGTGACAGACTTTTTGATGAGTTCTTGAGTTTTGTCTCGCTTGTCATAGTTATCACGCAACTCCATCAATATTCCACACAGTTCCGTTGGTGTCAATATCGTCTTGTATGGATTGTTCTCGCCAGTAGAATGTGCCAGTACTATCCCCCTTGTTTGCATCAGAGCAGCACGGAAACGTTCATTTTGTTCAAACATTGCCTTGTAAGCACAATGAATCAAATCTTGGTATGTTTGGCTTTGTCTGTCTATTGCCTTTCCTTTCCACCATACTATTTGGTCTGTTTGCCATGATGTTACACTCATCTTTCTTGCATTGCCACCTTTCATGCTGCATATCTGACGTTGCTTGTTGTTGTCTTGTCTCTTCAACGACTGAAGGAACCCCTCCATGCTGCCACATATCATTCCATCGAAACGAAATCCATTGCTGCACAGATTGCTCAATACATTTGAGGGATAAAGACCATTTGAACGTATATCCAACGTATTGGTCTCTGGATTGTACATATCCTTCAGCTCATGTCTATTACGTGAGGTTGCAAAATAATTCTCTTCCATACCTTCTCTACATATAGTTCAACGTCTTCAAATCATATTGTCCTTTGTAAAACCCATCAAGAACTTTCTGAAATACATCATCCGGTGATACTGCATCAAATAAGGTCATACAAGAACATACTTTCATTGCATCAATTTCCCCAAAAATATCTACCACATCCATATCTGTATGCGTCAACAAAGCCTTCGTTATAACTCTTAATCTCTCACCTAATATCGGATGATTGAGATATGCTTCCGCTTCATCATACCCACTGATGCCATAATACTTGGCATTGCGACTATGACCAAGAATTGCAAGTTGAGGAAATATGAACCATATCCAATGTGAGCGTTTCTGTCCGCCTTGAATTTCCTGCAACGCTTGTTGGTAGCAGTTTGACTGTGCGCCCAAAAAGCGTTGCAGATTGTACTTGTCTTGTTGCGTCCCATTTATAATTTCTACGAACTCTTTTGGCAAACAGATATTTTCCATTCCAATTGCGTTCTTGAACAAAGGAGCTATCTCGTAGTCCTTGAACCCGGCAATTCCACAGCCGATGCGTGTGACGAGGAATTGCAACTCTTTATGTTGCTGAGCAAAAGACAGGAATTCGTCAACGTATGGGGTAATCGTCTCTACACCACCTTGCATCGTTGGTATAGCATAGCTTTTTCCTTGCAATCCTACACCTTGTCCCCATACTGCACCAAAATACTCTTTGGCTATCCTTGCTGCACCTCCGAGGTGGTATCCATCCAAATTGCTGCCAAATACGAAGACCTCATTGTCTTCAAGAGACTCTATATAGTTTGACGTAAATTTATCTTTCATGCATTGTTCCTTTTATTTTATTCTGTGCATTCTTTCCTATATGCCATCCGTCACACCAAGCACATTTGTATATAGAGAAATGCACACCATGCTTCTTACCCATAGCCTCAGCAGCTCTTAATGCCACCTTCTTATTAGGATAAGGAATCTTGGGCTTTCCGCTACGACGAGAAATATGGCTATACTCGCTGAATATTCCAAAGGCATTGTGTGTGACAAAAATGTTTCGCCATGCACCATTTCTTGTCAATTGGTTCCAAATGGCAAGAATACAATTTTTAAAACTTATTTTACATACATTCATCGGCTATAAATCTCTTGATAAAGTCTTGTTGTCGGTATTATATGACTACTATCGTATGCTTTTTTCTTGCGGTTTCTTGACACCGAAAGCCTTCTACTTCATAAATATCAAATAGTCCTTTCTTTAATGGAGTAAGTTCGTATGTTACAGTAGAATCGTCTGCACCATCTAACATGTCCCTATCTTCTTTGGAATATACATATTCGCAGTTATATTCAACTTGAAAAGCAGTTTTATCATACTCTATACGATATTCTATGCCAACAGAGCCATAAACCCGGCCTTTGAATGTCAAATGATTACCATTAAGTTTAATTACTTGCATAACCTTTTTGATTATATGTAATGGAAATTGTTATAGTTAAATACGGATAGTGAAGTTCTTTCAGCATCCATGTTTTTGATACGCTGTGGTATTTCGCATAGAGGGATATCCTCGTCAAGTAGCCAACGTAAGTGTCCAAACATGATGGTATTGGACTTTAGAATCTCCTGTTGTGTAACCATGACACCATATTCCACCGCTTCTTGCTCCTCAGATATTATCATGCCAGAGAACAGCCCATGCAGACCTTCTGCTCTTGCAAACTTATCAGCATGACACCATATACCAATCAGATTACTACCATGCTTGCGCAAATGGAAACTGTGTGGGTGTCCAACAATGATTTTGTCAAACTCATCCTTAGTGTCATCCTCTCGATAGAACAGCCCTTTGTCTGAGCCATGTCCAAGTAGCATGATTCGTTCTTGCGTGGAAACATGATGCAGCAAATGTTCCATTTCTTTGTTGGAACATTTGCCACTAACCACATTTGCATCCATACCCTCATATAGAGTAGAGAGTACAGAAGTCGTTCTGTCTTTTGGATGTACAACTAACATACTTACTTCTCGTATTTTTTCAACATTTCCTTTACATCGTCCATTGGTTGAAAAGGCACGATGATTTCCAAGTCCTTATTGATAAAGCAATAAGCATTCTCTTCGTCATTATCTTCCATTCCGAAACCATCCTCATCAGCAAAGTAGCGTCCATCGGGATATATTGTCCAGCAGATGGCACAAACACCATTTCTGAAATTGTCATATCTGCCGAACCAATATCGAACAGATTTACATCCATTGAAATCAGGACATCCCTTATATATTGCATCAAAGTCAATCTCGTTATCTGTCACAAGAAGGCTTCCGTCTTCACTTACAAGTTGCCTTGTCTTACCTGTTTCCTTATTGATGATGGTGTAACTTCTTCCTTCACCACTAAACACTGCCATATTCTCACCTATATCGTAGGCATCCTTTAATTTATTCTTGTCCATATCCGTAAGTTTTTATTTGTTGTAATAATTTTCCCATCTGTAATTTCCACTGATTACATTCATGTCCTCACGAAACTTTTCCATATTAGGAACATTCATGACTGAAGTTGATATTGTTTTCAATGCTTTGGTTTTATAATCAATGGTCTCAAATGTAACTTTGACCTTTTTGTCTGATAGGAAAGAGTACGTTTCCTTTTTCAACACCGTGCCATACTTGCTGATTTCCTGCTTATATGCCAACAGCCCGTCTTTATACACACGTTGATGCTTGCTGCCATCTTCCCATGTAACGGAATACACATTCAAGTCATCAGTTATTATTGGGATGAAGACAAGATCTTTATCATCTGACTCTATACATGGATCATGGTACCATACTGTTTTGACGATGCGCCCATTCCGATATTCCGATTCCATTGAGGGCAGATAATCTGCAAATCGGCAAATCTTATAATTTTGCAAATCCTTTCTTTTAGGTTCCATTGTCACATGGAAGATATAAAAGCCACCATACAAGTCGCTTTGCCAAAAACTCAGGCAAGGTTTTACCGCTATGGTCAACTTATATCCGCTTGGCGCAACAATGCTATCACTGCCATATACCATATAGGCTTTTACAGCATCGCCATCTTTATCATATTCAATGTTCGTCTGTTGGTATTTTGCAGTGTCAGGATGTTCATAAACCATATCTGCTATCATTTGCAGAAAGCCAAGATACCCATCTTTATTCCTTCCATAACTTGCGCTGTCTGAATCCAAGCCTTCAAATATTTCACTTTTATATTGGAGGAGATGAGACAACCGTCCTTCATCATCGTAATCATACACAAGAGTTTGTGCATAACATTCCGATGCCCTTGCTATCGTGGCAATCGTTCGTCCCTTGTTATCAAAGAACTCCGTCAGACTGTTCTGCGGTGCATATTGCAAACGATGTACAGCATATGAACCATCCGAGAATCGAACGGAGTCATATTCTATAAATCCACAAGGCATCATCAAGGAGTCTTCCTTGTTGGTATTGTCAGAAGTACTTTGCAGTTGTTTGAAATAGGTTATGCTTATATCTTCTCTATTACAAGAAGCAATCAATAACAGTGCAACGCCCAATACAAACAATGTATAACGAGTCTTCATAATTCTTTTCCCTAAATTCAGAAACATTCCATCAATATTGCCGTATAGTTGTCATCTCCTTGTTTCTCACAAAGGTAATCATAAACGTCAAGTATCTCTTCCAAAGGCTTGTCATCCATCATCCTTGCTCGCAAAATGTCAGGAGCCATGCTTTTGTATAGTCCATCCGAACAAAGTAAAACTCTGTCACCAGTATGTAGCTTGATTTGTCGAATGTCTGGTACAGCCACATCGGAGCGGTAAGAGAAGAAGCACTTGGCTACAATCTTCCATCCGAAATCAAGACGGATATGGTCTTTCGTCTGATAAAGCAATCCTTCACCAGGTCGTTGTACATAACAACGACTATCACCAATATGTGCAATGGTTGCCACACCGTTCTCAATGCTCGCCATAACCATGGTCGTACCCATCTCCACATGATGAAGCTCGAACGACTTTTTGTCAATAGCACAACTCGCTTTCTTGCAAGCAAGTTTCACCTTTGAGTCGCAATCTGGCGTATCAATGTGTTTCTTCCAAAAGTCAGATATAGTATTGCATACCGTTTCACTGGCAGTCTCTCCAAAGGAATGACCACCCATGCCATCACAGACTATTCCCATAAACCTGTTGTTTTTGTTCATATCAATGACCTTGTAAGCATCCTCGTTATTATGCCTTCTACCAGTCTTGCTTATTGTTGCATATCTTATCTCCATATTACGATTCTTTTTAGTTTATGATAGTATAGAGGCAAATGTAATCTCTAATCTATCTGTAACGTAATATTTCCGACAATATTATTTCAATAATATGGGAATCTTGGCTTGCTGTGTCACATTGTTCTATCAATAATATACTTGTGTTTGATACTTGATGTCATGTTCATCGCAATAATAGCAGATCTCGCTTTTCATGCAACTCCCATGTTTTTTGAATTTCTTTTTTAATGATTCGATAAGACTATAGTTGTCAGATGCGTGCAAAGACCTCATCAGACGATTGGTATTTGCCACATCAAAGAATACGAAAGACTCAACCTCGCCGTCTCTTGAATATTCTTTCTCAAATTCACCCATATCTTGCTCGGTAATGGTGAGTTTGCCATCTTCTATTTGCGCATAGATTCCTGTGAACTCACCATTCGTTTCATGTTTGTAGATAACCTCTTCCATAATTTCCAAGTGTTAATGTTTAGACAACCATCCTACAAGATTATTCACGATGCCATTGGCTAAATCCTTTGGACCATGAGTTTGTTCATTCGGTCTATTGATGATTACAGCCAAGGCATAGCGAGGTTTCTTGCGTGGGAAAACTCCGACAAAGGACATTTCTGCCAATTCATGTTCACCGTTTTCAAGTTCTTTGCCTTGGTAGTTGCCATATACTCCTGCTATATCCACTTTCTTTGGGGCATAAGATGCTTGTATGCCTTTCCCTTTGTTCAGACCAATCAATACCTCTTGCAGATATTTACGTCCTAAAGGTGTAATATTATTGTAAGTTTCCTCTGTAACTGAGTCCCCTTGCAAAGTCGGGAATGTCAGAGTGTTCTTCTGATAGACACAATTAAAGAGCGCAGCCAATTGCATGGCGTTTGTTTGCTTTTCGTCACTTGTCATTTTCTTCCATATACCAAAAGCATTTTCGCCACGATTTACCAAGAGTATCTTGAACATAGCCACGTTAGATTTATGTGTCAATGCTTGGCGACAAGTCATTACATCATAACCGCCAGACCGCCAGTTATGGTCACGAATGCTGATGCTGTCACCTATATTATATATGCCACCGCACAAATCCATCTTGTCATTGAGTGAACCATTGATATCTGCCAACATAGGAGTAATGCCTACAAGTGTCAAAATGCGAGGACTACATGCTTGTTTCAATAGCTTGCCCTCTGAATAATCATCTCTATCTTTCTCCAATGCAACCCATGATTTCAGTCTTCCTGTTTGTGCATCTATAACAGCAATCTGTCCGTATGTTCCATTCAACATTTTCAACCCCTCAGACAAAACATCTTCGCATTTTTGAGTCATCACGCTATCTATTGTCGTGCATTCATCAAGTTTTGCTACATATTCAGGATTGTCCATCCATACACCAACAGTTTGATTGTTTTCTCCAACCACGCCAATGGTGCCACGCTCAATCCCTTTTTCTACATAGAAGTAGAATACCTCAACGCCATCTTCTGACACATAACGACGTGAGAAACCTGCAACATCTAAATCTATCTCCGTTACATTCTCATGCTTCTCCAAGTCATAGATACCCTGTTTGCCACCTTTTGAAACAACGGCAAACTTGGCAATGCTACAAGTGTCTATCTGTTCGCATTGTTCCAATGGTACTTGGGTGATGGGCTTTTTGCCAAATGCTTCTTCTGCATCAATAGTGTCAGCCACTATCACTTCTTGGGCGAAGGACAACTGTCCGAAAAAGGCTAAAAACATTGTGATTAAGCCTAACTTGAAGTATTTATTTGTGTTCATGTCTTTTATATTTTTGTATTATTGCATTTCTTCCATTTTCTGAGTCCATATTGTTTGTAGTTCTTGTTGCTTTGGCTCTAAATATGTCTTGGCATAACTAAGAATATCGTATTCGGTAGTTTCATCGTCGCCATCTTCCTCAAAGTCACAAGTAATAGAAATTCCTGTTTGGGAAAAAGCCGGTTCAAAGCCAACGCTATACCTTACTCTACTTTCCTTAGTGTTCAAATCCTTACAAATCTCACGAGCCATGTCTACATGCAAGTCATTTATAATAACAGCTCCAACAAGAGAAATAGCAAATCTACCATTTCCAAGAGAGAACACCTTTACTATCCCTTCCGGTAAGCCAAGATACACTTCTCCTGTACCATTCTCATTGCATTTACTGATGTTGCACCTAAGTTTTTCTTCTTCTACCAGCAACTTAGCCAACAAGACATAAGAATGTCTGCTTCGGATTTCCCGTTTGTAAGTCCGTTTTTGGAATTTACTGAATATCCAACTGCAACCAATCATTTGAGCAATGCCTATAACAATGAGCCAAAACTGCGTAGTAAACATAATCGAATTATTAATGTGTCTGGCTATAAACCTACTTACAATTTGGTATGTTCAAGGAAGACTCAATTACAACATGCTCTTCATCAAAACATATACTCTTCAGTGTTACCTTTTCAAGCACACCTTTCAACTGCTCTATTTCTGCCAGGTTTACGATTACTCGATTGTTTGAGTTCTGAGTTATAAAGTTCGTTTTGTCTGGCAAAAGCCTCTTCAAGAAAGCAATGGCAGGAGTGATAAGCAATTCAACCCCTAACTTACCACTATATGCTATCTGTAGGTTGGAACAATCTATTTTCTCAACACACAGTTCTACGCCTATACTCTTCGCAAAGCCAAAGACCTTTATTTTCGTTGACACGGAAACTGTAGATGGAGCGACAAATGCCAACGACACTTCTTTCTTGAAATTATGCAAGATAAAATCTTGAAGCTCCGAGTATTTTATTTTTACTTCCATAGGTGCTATATATTTAAATGTTAATTTTGTGTTTAATTACTTTAACCATCAATCAAAGACTTCAATGTAGTTGGTATATTCAGGAAACCACTTGTCAAGTATTGCGTCAGTTTTGCGCTCTATCTCTGGAGTGATATTCTTGCTCACTTTCTGATAAGCGACAGATAGCGAAAACGCTTCGTCTATCCACCCAATAATAGGCAGACGCTTAGCAGAAATCAAGTCTACAGGGAATATCAAATAGGATATGGTTGACAGAATCATCAACTTATCACTTTTTGGAGTGTCCTTGCTCACCATGATGAAATAGAGCAACAAGAGTGGGCGAGCACTAATACGTCCAACCTTGATAGCATACTCATGTAACTTATCTTTAAAAACCTCTGTGTCTATAATTATTGGCTTGTTCATGTCTTTTATGTTTTTGTTGTGATACATATCAATGTTATAGAGGAGAGATAAGTAACCAATCTATCACAGAAAAAGAAAAACTTGCAGACCTTGATGTTGTCATGGTTTACAAGTTTTTCCTTGTTGTTTTTACTTCATAAGCTAAGTAAAACCTATTCATCTTCATCTACCTCATTCGCGTTGACTATTATAGATACATCTTTAGATTTGTACTCCTTTAAGTCTATTGTTTCACCTAAGTCTAATTCACGGAAACGATTTGGATTCTCCACCAAACAACCCATAAGATGGTCACCCTCGCCTTCTTTATCGGACAATGCTTCTTTCACAGCATTTGCTGAAATCCTTAGACTTTTTGCAGCAACTTCACCTGCAGCATCTATTAAAGCTCCTAATTCCTTAAACATAATGTGATTTATTTTGTTAGTTCATTTGAAATATCATTAACTAATGATTGTATATCATCTGCGGATAATTCAAAATCTTTGGCATCACTCTCTCCAACATTATCGCTTATTAGTGTTTGATAGAACTCGTCTATCTTGTCAAATGCCGTAATAACATCATCTTTTGAAAACAGAGTTACTGTCGAATCTTCTATAATTAAATCTTTTTTAGAAAAAGTTAATCCGTTTGATTTATCATTACATAGCCATCTTTCCAACTTAGACGTATTTTTGCAATTAGCGCATAACTCAGATATTGTGGTTCCAAGTGTATAACGACTAAATTGTGGCTCTTCCCAATTATTTAGAATGAGGCAAACTACGTCAACAATCACACTCTCAGCGTCGTCTTCAACATTAGGCGATAATGTTACTCGCAACGCTGTCGGATAAAACCGTTTATTACTATTTTTGACTAGTACTTCAGAACAACGTTCTTTTCTATTATTTCTGTCATAGTCCTTTAGCAATTTAATAATTGCTTGTTTTGCGTCTAATATATTTATACAATCCATAATTCCTAAAATTTTTCTATTTGACTTTCTAACCATGACAATTCTTTTTCACATACAGGGCACGAACCTGTTTTACATTGTAAATGGTTGCAATGATGTGGCTCATATTTTATAGAGAACTCTTTTGCTAATCCTATTCTCGCTTGTTTCAATACCTCACATACTGCCTTCCCATAGTTAATATCATGATGATTAGCATTAGACAATGAAGTTGCTTTAACTTCTGTTTTATAGGCAAACTTGTCAAAGTTAGCAAACCCCATTTCTCGTAATCTGTTTTCTGAGATTTCTCTATCACCATTAGTATTATAGGCAGGAATTAGAGGAAGGCGTATCTGAACCTTATCAGTATATCCATACTCTGATATATACCTCAGATTGGAAAGGACTTGCTCATTACTACACTCTGTATATTCCTTATAAATTGTCTCATCTAAATCTTTTATATCAACAATCCAACAATCGATAATCGGTAGCAACTTTTGTAGACTTTCTATCGAGAAATTCAATGAAGTTTCTATATTGATTTTCCAATCGGAATGGCATACTTTCTTGAAAGTCTGAATAAAATCGGGATAAAGTCCTGGCTCACCACCGCCAAATGTTATACCACCGTGTGTATAAAGGAAATATAGATTATCTTTTTTTACTTCTTCATACAACTGTTCTGGAGTGTAATAAGCTGTGACATCTTGTTCCCAACACTGTTTATTTATGCAATACTTACACCGTAGAGGACAACCTTGAAAGCCAACTAAGGTAGTAATACCTTCTCCATCTGTTAGTAGTCTGTGACGTTCAATAGCTATGAGGGGTACAGCATCATTTTTATTGCCATTCTTAATTTCATCTTTAGGTAAAGACATTTTTATTTCATCAATAAAAATTCCGGATATTATTGGAGGAATAAAAAAATCATCAAATATCATAAAAGTCAATGTTTATATCTTTTAATCTCAACCATTCCTTCTTCACTCAATTGTTTTCTTTGAAAACGAGTAAGCCGTTTTTCTGAAAAACTCCATCCTCTATCATCCTCATTGGTTATATTTGCAATATTTCCATCATAAAAGACAATGCGCATCCGCTTATACAAACGATCATCTACAAGATTCAAGGATAATGTTCCAGACTTTTTGTTAGAAGAACTATTCCAAACTCTATCTCCCCAAACCTTAGCTTCCTCTATGTACGAATCGTCAGTGAAAGAGGACAGAAAGTCAAATATATCAGACAATAATCCCATTTGCTATTTATTTTTTGTTCATCATTTTAGTAAATCCCCAAAGAAGGAGTATCACAATAATAGCAATAACTACATACATAGTATCGCCTTCACCAATGTTTGAAAATATTGATAATATGTTCATATCTGTTTCTTTTTATGATTTATTTGTTCCCAATCTTTTAATTCACAATAGTATTTCAAAGCCAACTCTATGGTGTCACGTTCCATATTACACATCTTCTTTATTTCAAAATCCTTATAATTCAAACTCGTCATACACATACGACAAAAACGCTGCGCCCAACAAGAAGAGCATAGGCGATTTTTTCTTTCGGTAAATTGATTAAGGAGAGCAAACGCCTCGCTTTCTTCGATTCCGTCTTTAACATTGCCAACGCTCAAGCTTCCACAGAACTTTTCGCAAGCATATAAATCTCCATCTACGTTGATAAACATTGAAAACAAGCCTTGATAGCATGTTTGAATGTTGAGTTCAGAACGGAGTATTAGATAGTTCCTGTTATCTACAATGTCTATAAGCTTTTGAAAACATCCTGCCAAGATGCCTTTGTCCCCTTGTTTATATGCCTCAAATGCTTTCTTATAGAAAATGTTCTTTACTTCCCAGGTGTCGTACACTCGTGATTTGTCGTTAAAATTGGGTATGATGTGCGAAATATGTACAGGATAGTGTTCTTTCAACGCAAGCTCTTCGTCCCAAACATCTGCCAATTTTAGAACTTCGTTCCACGAATATACAGTAGACAAGAATCTAACTCTATCCCTATAAAAATCGGGATATGCATCACGAAACAGTCGTAAATTCTTGATAATGATGTCGTATGAGCCAGCACCAGAGATGGTTCTCCTATGTGCGTCATGCATAATCTTGTTGCCATCAATCGTGACATTAACAACAGCGTTTGGCAAACTATTCAACCAATCAACAATTTCTTTTGTCAGTAACAGTCCATTGGTGGAGAACGAAAAGCGCACCTTCGCTTTAAAGATTGTTTGCAACTCCGAAATCAGCCATTCTATTTTCTTTCTTGCCAGCAAGGTTTCTCCACCATAAAAGCAGATGGTTATTTCTTCAGCTTCTTTATCGTAATGTCTATTGATGTAGTCAACTGCCTTTTGCAGAGTATCATACGAGATTTCTTTTGCATTGTGAGCTCGTCTGTCCCTATAATCACCAGAAAAACAGCAGTAAGAACAACGAAGGTTGCATTGCTGCGTCATCTCGATGGTGTACATCGTTATTTTACTGGCATCAATAGCCGTTGGTGCCTTAAAACGAACAATAGGACTGACCTCTGCTTCCATTTCGGGAGTCCAGATGTCAATCCTATTGTTCTTGACATCATACCAAAGTTGCTTGCCGGATGATGTAGAGAATTTATGCATGATGTTTAATCGGAATACCCATAATCAGATGACTTCCATGGCGCACCTGTATTGTATTTGCATTCAGAACGACAATCGCCCGAACCCAATTCCTTTTCATCCTCATCCACTACGTTTTTTTCAGTCGAACTTTGGGGATTATACAAGTCTTCATTTGCATTCGTTGTTTCTTGTGCAGAAACAGATGGTGGAATAATTGGGGTATTGGTACTGTCTTCTTCTAATCCGATAGTAGAATGTGTATCGTCTTCTTCTATGATTGGCGGTTCGTCAATCTGAAGATCGTCAATCTGGGGCTCTTCAATGTTCAACATATCTTCTTCCATATTATATAATTTTAAGCGTGAAATCCATAATCTGCATTGTTGGTGACAGAACCAGTCAATGCCTTGCACAGAGGCCAACAATCTGCCAAGCCAAGTTCTTGCTCGTTTTGTGTGGTATCGTTCAACGAAGATGTTTCGTTGTAATGGGCCACATCATCACCGATAGGTTCACCAGTCGAACTTCCGAGCAAACCACTATTTTCAATGTCAGCAATTAGCGCATCCGCCTTATCTAAAGCTACTTGCGCTTTGTCTTCCATCATTTCGTTGTAGGCAGCAACAGGGTCTTCTGACTCATAAAGAACATGAAACAGTTCTTTATTAGAATAAGAGTGGCTTAAACCCTCTGATATGTTATGAGCAAGATAATCACTGAAGCCAGCATTACGAAGATCTTCGTATGTTGGCATTGGATGATCTGCATCAAAGCCAGAGCTAAAAGGGCTATGAGTTGCTCCTAATGTTCCCAGCGTATCATCTGCTATTCCTCCCTCAAATCCTTCTGTTGGTGACATCAAAGAGTCATCCAACCCTAAGTCCATTTCATCCATAAGCATTCTGTTGTTTATAAATTCAACTATCACAACCGAGCGGCATATCGTCTGACATGGAATCAGTCCAATAATCAAACAGGTTGTCCATCGGCATCACATCTGTAACGATTCCACCATCACTATAGTCCACATGAACCAAACTATTGGTGTCATCGTACATATTTAGAGAGTCGTCTATCGTGCCAAAACTATCATTGCTGTACGCAGAGGTGAAATCATCGTAAGACAAATCATCTGTAATGGACAACAAATGTCCATCCTCATAATACGGCACATATCCTAAGTCATCCACTTCCCAAATGTTAGTAAACTCGTTGTGGAAAGGAAACTCTTGTAATGTAAAATCCGTCGCGAAGTTCGATACTTCCATACAATGCGTCTCTGCATTGTACTGATATGGAGCAGGCTCGTCCGTTGCCATCATGAAATAGTTGGAATCTTTCCATGAATGGGCGAACTTCTCAAAGTCATACTCCAAGATAGAGCCCGTACCTGGATCTGTCAGTACAACCGTCGAGTTTTCAGGGTTAGCAGGGTCAATATTTACACTCGTTACGATGAGTGCATGGTCTGCATTGGTCAGATTTCGATAGAACTCATATTCTTCTGTTCCTGGTTCCGCCCATAACTCATGTGCGTCTACTCCCACTATAACCCTATGACCTTCTTTCAACTCATTGATAAGGTCATACACTGAATCGCAATGTTGAGAATGTGTACCGACATTACACGTTTCAAGCAAATTTCCAACATCGCTGGGCTTGGTACCAGTTCCGTGGTACCAACCCTGCTCTGTTGCGTATGCCGTCAACTCCTCTTTGGGTATCTGGATTCCATAGTCACGCAATATCATTTCTTGGCAACGAATTGCACAAATAGGGTCACGCCCTTGATAGATATTGACATCAAAATCCGTCTGCTGTACTTTTGGACCGAATGTTAGCATATGCTACTCTATAATTATAACATTATTCAGATTCTCGTAAGCTGCTTTTTTTAAATTTCCTTGGCACGAATTGGTAATTGTTTCCATACATCCAAAGGAATTGAATCTGTAAAAATCAATTCATCAGAGGAAGATTCTTCAACTTCACATGAAAAATTTTCTCCAATAAATTTCTCTAATTCTGAGTCGGCATAGATTCGCTTTACAATCTTCTTTTTTACTAAATAAAAATAATGTAAGAATTCACAATGTCGAGAATTAGTTCTACTTTACATCAAGCAAGTTTCTAACATCGCAAGGCTTGGTACACCAGTTCTGTGATACCAACCTCGCTCTGTTGCTTTTGTTGTCAACTTCTCTTTCAGTATCTGAGTTCTATTTAAACAATTACATTTTAAGAACTAAAAAAATATGTCGCAAAAACGAGAAGAGTTTTGATTTACCGTTATCGTCTTATCACCTTGTAACCATAACCTGAACAAGATGAGCATTGGTACTTATATCCATTATAAACGTACCATCCCTTGCCTGAACATGTGGAGCATTGAATGGTTGTGTATTGAGAAGCTACCGCTGCAGATCTACCCATATTGGTATTGTTATACCGAGTAGCCGAACGTTGCATCTGGGATTGCCGTCTAACAGGTATCGTTTTTTTACTAGACTTCAAAGCCTTCGCAGCTTGCTTGCTCACAGCTTTACCAGCCTTGACCCATCCTTGAGCGTCACAAGCTATAGAGAATGTACTTAAAACGAATGCGAAAGAAAGCGTAAAAAGAATTCTGTTCATATACATGTGTTATTTAGAATTTGTTACGTCAATATAGCATGACTTATCTTCGTTTGACTCAATTTTATTGGCAACTTCGTCAGGAATACTAAGTATATTACCAAAATATTTAGTTTTTATCTCTTTCTCGCCGTTGTCATAAACATAGACAAGTATGACTTTATAGTAAAAAAGTTCATCTGTTATGTGCAACTCTTTCTTTGAAGGAATCCCCCTTGCATTTTTCAAAGAGAATGCGTACAGATATTTGAATTCTATATTCGGAATAATATCTTTTTCCGAAACAGACAACATGTTGTTGAAGTCCGATAATTTGATAGCAACCTCTCCCGAACGTTCAAGTCTTCTCTTAATAGTTTGGGGAATATTGGTTAGAACTCCCAAGTCAATAGTCTTCTTGAACTTTTGGTATTTTCCGTTGCCTTTGTTATAATAGATTTCAATAACAACGGTTGTTTCAATACGACTTTCTACTTTGATAGATAATGATGCATAATCAGGTGTACCATAACCTTTGGCATTAGCCTTATGGATTAAAGTTAGTACCTCTGTCTTCAACTTGAAGAAATCGAGTTCTGCATATTTGTAAGCATCTGCAAAAACTTCGAAAACATCTTTTATGAAAGAAAATATTTCACCCATAATTTTATTTTTTTGTTTGTCATTTTTTATTCATAACATACTACAGGAATATACTCATCTTCTTGCAAAGCTTTTTTGGCTTCGTCGGTTAGTTCTTCCCATTTTATTTCTACACCTTCGTCAGACGTGTCATAGTACTCTTCAATTTCCCCATCTTTTAAAAGTGTGACAAACCTTTTGAAGAGTCTATTTCCCTGTCGAATAAGTATACCAACAGCTCTCGTTACTCTAGTTATGCCATTCCAAACTTGGTCAAACCAATTCTTTGCCTTCTCCCAATATTTTACTAGAGCTTTTCCAATGAAATAGCCTGCAGCACCGCCTATTAGACCTCCTAATAGAGCAGCTCCGACATTAATCAATAAATCAATCATATAAAATAAAGATTAAAATTCGCTTGGATCAATGTCATCCTTTTTGACTATAACTTCCTCATGGATTTCAAGTTCGTCACGCAAACCCTCTGGAACATCAACTTCATCCACCTCTTCTTCCTCGTATTTCACCTTATAAACTTTTCCGTTTTTCATACGCTTATAAAGGAGAAACATAACCCTACCAAGTCTTCTTGTTGCAACAATTATTTTTTTTGCGACATCTATTGCACCTAATAGCGCATAATAAAAGAATTTAAGTGCTAATTTCCATACCTGATTAAAAATCCAAACGGCTAATGAAAGAATAGCAATAGTAATAATAAAAATACCCATAATTTTATTTGTTTAATTCATTCTTAACTGTTTCCGGCAAATCCTTTTCAGAAATTTCTTCATTTAGTTTTTTCTTGAAACCTGTTTCTTGTAAATCTTCCAAATACTTACCTATTACGGTTTCTGCAACATCTTTAGATATGGCAGAATATCTTCCTGAAGTTAATTGCGTGCAGAACATCAAGGTAAGTTTTCGAATATCTCCACCTGTTATATGCAAGGATTTTGTTTTTGCTGCTTCTAATGTTACTTCTGCCAATTCCTCATAGGAAATTGCTTTAGGCACATTCTTTCCAAGATGAAGTTGCCATATCTTTGTTAGTTCTGGTAATCCAGGGGCTGGAACTTCTATATTCCATAAAATTCTTCTAACAAAAGCTCTATCATAACTTTTAAAAAAATTGGTTGTGAAAACAACAATAGCAGTGCTCCTATCTAAAATATTCAATAAGTGAGATTTTATCAAATTCGACGAGTCAGAGTTTGACCCATTTGTTTTACGAGCACTTAGTAATCCATCTGCTTCGTCAAATAAAATCACACAATTCTCGTTTACAGCTTTTTCAAATAGTGCAGAAATGTTTTTTTCTGTATTTCCTTGCAAACTGTCCATCAGAGAAGAATATGAGGCTTGAATAAGTTGCATGCCAAGGGCTGATGCTATTGCTTCTGCCGCAATACTCTTTCCCGTACCAGGAATTCCCCATAGATTGATTCCGATACAGCCTTTCCCTTTCATAAATTTGTATAATTCCCACTCGTTGATTATCTGATCTTTGTGTTTGCAGAACGAAATAATGTCTTCAAGTTGCTCTTTCAAGCTATCAGGAAATACAATTTGATCCAACGTCCATTCTGGAGTTATTGAAACAAAGGATGATTTATTGTTGGATCCTTTTGAACCATTTTCACCCTTAGGCTTTTCTATAAATGAATACCCCATATTAATATTTTTTTATTATATATTCACCTTTTGATATTGACTCTTGAATATTCTGTGGACACAAATCAAACGGATACACCTTACGCATAACTCGCTTCTTCCTGATTTTTCCGTCTTTGCAGCTCTTATACAAAAAAGGAGCTACATTTTGGTCGTCCACTTTTGCCAAGACTAGAATAGTCTTTATGTTGTCATCAATGAGCGATAATTCTTTTTCCGCAGCCGACTCGCATTCCGAGCAATAGTCTGGGAAAGAAAGTGTGGCTTTCGTTTTTTGTTTATAATAGGCATATGCCACACCGCCTATAGCAATCACCGCACCGAATATAAGGTGATTCCAATTCCAATTACTATTCATAAAATTAAAATATTAAAGTGTTACTATCTTTTAGTTCATCTATCATTTTATCTATGCGTGCATATCTACAAACGATTTCGCCACAATCTTTATTCTTAAATATGTACTTCATTTTTTTGAAATGAGTAGGGCGATTTGTCCGAATAATGTAATCGAAGCCATTTGTGACCTTTAAGAATCTCTTATTATATACATCGTAAATATGTATTTCGAATTCTTTATATGCAAGTTGCTTTATATACATAGATGTTATGTCTAAGTCAAATCTATCACGATTTTTATCTATATATTCCTTAAAGTTTTCCAAATATTCGACAAGGTCGAATTTATCTATAAATATATCCTTAAAATTCGCGTTGTCTAACATGTCGTATTTTACCCAGGTAAAGAGATTTATGTTACTTTCTTCGCTCTGAAGAAATTTATATACATCGGAATATGAGTTTGGACTATTTTGACTTTTATTGGAAAGTAGATATGAACTTTTTATATTATGCAACAAACAGTTCTGAATCTGTTCGCATTGTTCTTTGTTAGTCAAAGAACTAACAGACTCTATATAATCGTAGCAAGTTTTGACCTCTTGAAATGATGTCATTTTCCACTCCTGTAATCTGTTTCTTATATATGAGACATAATAATCCTTATATACCTGTATGTATATTTTTAAATTTTCTTCTAACAACAGAGATGGTATTTGGGGTGTAATTCTATACATACTCCAAAAATACTTATCTGCAATAAATCCTATCAAACATTCAAGATACGGAACAAATTCTTCTACTGTAGTATTTTCAAAGTCCTCTGTTATATCTACTTCGTCTTTATTGTAGTCATAAGAGAAAATTCTTTTAGAGAACTCGACTTCATCACCATGAGGAATGTCTATTCTGTATGGAGCTTCAGCATCTTTTCCCATACCCCATAATTTCACTTTGAAATGAAGCCAAGGGTCAAAATAAGGAGTAATAACAACGACAGGGACATCCTTCAGTTTTACTCTGAGAAGCTCAATGTCATCCAAGTCAACGATATTAGGAACAGAGATTCCCTTTACCATAGATCTACGATTCCAAGCTCCTCCATAATAAACAACAGGGTGTGTGCTTTGAGCATTCCAGTTGTTGTTCATTTCTGCCTCCAAGCGCAAATCGATGTCGTCATAGAAATTCTTGTTGAACCAATCGCAGTTGGAAGGTGTAAGAATACAATGCAGATTGATGGATTTAGTTCCGTTGAAAAGGGTACCAAACGACTCGCCTTTCATAACAAACGGCAATACATTCAGAGGCCAGTTCTGTATGGCAAAACTATGTGCAAAGTTGTCTAACAAAGTATCGTAGTTGCTGTTGATGTCTTCTACACGTTCCTTGTGTACTTCTGCTTCCAACTCCAAAGCAAGTTTGGCAGACTCAGTTTGAAGCTTGCGCATACGCTCAAAGTCATGCTCTGCAGCTGCCCTCTGAAATTCACGTTGTTTTTCTTGAATCTCTTCATTCTTTTTACTATTGGCATAGTTATTGAAGAATTGCATCCCAATACTTGCCACCATCATTGTAATAGGATCCATACTATGCTTCAATAGATTTATGGGTTAAACATTGCAATTCTTTAGTCGCTTCTGCTGCAACGTTAGCCAATCGCTTCATATCCTCCTTCGACAACAAGTGTGATGGGCAATCGCTCTTATCAAGCAAATCATTCATCGTATTATACTCGTTGAGCATGAAGGAACATAATTGACTATTCTCCTGTTTCAATAAGCTATTCAATACATGTGGATTGTTTTTCAAAAAATTAGGCAAAGTAGGTATGCTTCCTTGTGTCATCAGCATATAACTATCCCTTGCACACCCCGAAACGATTGTAGAAACCAAAGCCATCTGTGCTTGAATAGCTTTCTTACCTTCTTCTGAAAACTTTTGCCCAGGCAATAGATACTCCATAGGACATTGATATGAGAACAGAGGACGAATCATAGGTTTGGCTTCAGATTGCGCTTCCCACATGGATGCCGTATAATGAATAGATCCACCTTGGAAATAAGGAGAAATAACCAATGTCGGGATGTTGCTCATAATGGCATGGAGATTCAATATAGCAGAATTGTGAGCTACATCTTTATCACACCATCTACGATATTTAAGATTTCCTAATTGTACTTGATTCTTATCCAATTCATTAAAAATGTCATCATAACTTAGAATCGCTTGCTTTGTATGAAGTAGCACAACGTTAAGTGGACAAGTGCTGTCATAACCTAATTCCTTGTATTTTTTTGCATCTTCAAGCATAATAGGTATAGCTTGTTGCTTGATGGGAAGACAACGCATAAAATACATTTTCAACTCTTCCGTCCTATGTTGCAATACAGTTTGGTCGAATTTCTCTTCAGCACGATAACGACGAGCAACAGCCATTTTTGCTCGCATATCGGCAATCTTCTGAGCTTCAAGTTCGTCTTGAAATTCCTCCCTTGCCTTGCGTAGCTCCAACTGGTGCTGCTGGGATATATCGGCTTGCTTTTCTTGGTCTTTTCTTCTGTCGTAAGAAAAGACGGATTGCAGTGTTGAGCTAATCAACATATATGGGCTAAAGCATGCTTGCATATTGGTCTTGTTTATTATTCAGTTATATCTGGAATGCTATCTTCAATAGCATTATGCTCTTGCGAATAGTCATTATTGATATCGTTTAGAGTATCGTCAATATTGGTATGATGCAAGAAATCATTGTCATCATAATCTGTTGTTGAATCATCATCCTCAATAGATGTATCACAGTATGGCACATCTGTGGCATACGCTGCTACTTCTAATTGATTCCAATTATCGTCATTAGTGTCCTCAAACTGTGGAATTTCGAAATCAATAGATGACAAATTGTCTGGTAACATTAAATCCAAAGGCTCGCAATTGGACAAAGTTTCGTCTATCGTTTGGCTGTTAAGAACAATGTCTTGCATCGCATCATCATTCGCTATCACAGACGAAACTGCTTTCATCTCATCATTTGATAGATTGCCATCAAGATAGGCGGCAAACTCCTCGATGCTTACAGGTGGTATAAAATCCTTATGCATGGCGAACCTCCTTTCTGAAGATGCGCTCGTATTGTTCCTTCGCGAGTTTATGCTTATTATAATAATTGTCCATTGTCATACCTAATGCTTTTGCAGTTTCTTCATTTGTCTTCAGTTCCAAATATCTCAGACGTATCAACTCGCTATAGCGTTTGTTAGGCATCTGCTTGATGATGGTCAGAGCATCTTGACGATTGAGATTAGAAAAATCTATCTCTATAGACCCATAAATAGAGTCCGTTCTATCATTCTCGTCATCATTTTCTTTCATATTGAAGTGAGAAATCTGTTCATGCTTAGGCATTTTCTCTTTTGTCTCAAACTGCTTGTAGCAATAAAACAAACATGCAGTCTTCAACCAACTTGTCAATGTACTCTCTCCTCTGAAATTTTCCATCTGGCATTTTCCTGTTGCCTTGCTTGGAGCAAGAACAACAATGTATATCTCATCTATAAACTCCTTGCAATTTGCACAGTCGGTATAATAGTTGTCGTAGATAGACTTGAACAGGGGATAGCATTGTTGGTAAAAGTATTTGCGTGTAACCATTTCATCCTTGTTTATCAAGGACTTGGCAATCTGCAAATCTTGTGTGAATATCTTTTTTACAATCATTGCTATATTTATATAATAAGGAAAGTAACCATTTACTTCTGTCTTTCTTCTACCACCTCGCAATAAGCACTCGGCACGTATGCCGTCAAGACGGTCAGCAAGTTGTCCACAACAATGCCCACTCGCTGTTGTCCTTTATGACGTGCCACTATTCCCATAAAACCTTCAAACTCACCTTTTACCACTCGTACCAACTGACCTTTCTCGAACTTCTGAATTTCTCCAGAGACAATGATAACATCATCTTCTTCTGAAGCACACGCAATTTTGAGACTATCCATCTGATAGTCGGGAACTATCAATGGAGTTTTCTCTATTCTGCTGCCAATATGGGTATGGTGATAATAGAAACGAAGGAATGGGAGGTTTACGTTATCGTAAACAAAAACTTTAAGTTGCTCTTCTGTTCCGTAGGCGAAGAAGATGTTTGGTAAACGTGACTCGTTAACAACTTTGCGCTTACCATTTATAAGTTTAACCGTATCGATGGTAGGATAGAAAGCCGTAATGCCTTTGGCAGTCATATAGTCATATGCCTTTTTCTCTCTGCCATAAGTGGTACGTAAGGCATACCAATGAGGAACATCTTCCTCTTTTTGCGCTTTAGGCTTTACTGCTATATGTGCATTTCTGGTGGACACCCCTGTTTGTGAACTCTCCGCAGATATAGTGCTTTGAGCTTTGGGGAGGGTGTTGGAGGTAAGTCCAACACAGAGAGGAGTTTCACCACCTCCTACGGTGTGTACATCTTTCAATGCACGTTCATCGACTTTCATATCGGTGTTAACTTATTCTAAGCAGAACCCAGTTAATAAATTGACACAAAAAAAGCGTGGAATCGTCCTGTTGCCCATCCCACACATCGAGGCTCTTGCATTGCCTATTTTGGTTGAACAGACAACGTTAGAGCCCACGCCGATATGAAAATCATTACCGCAAAGAGACCTATATAATACATTTGACTGTGCCCAAAAGGGTACAATCTATGCTTACAAGGTCTCCACGGGATTTTGATATAATCACACCCGGGACATCTATCGTTGCTAAGTTCAAGACCAAAATATCGATATGGTTGCAAGATTTCGATGTGTCTTAAACAGAGCGTCAGATAAACGCCTTATATGTCTGGACTGCTTTTCCCACCCAACACCCGCTTTTGTATAGATATGTCAGATAAGTGACTTCACTACACTCAGCACGGCGTAGGCTGCCGACTCGATTATCTTGTAAGAACACGTCTAACTGTGACAAAAAACGGTCGAGCATATACAGTCCGAGTACAAAAGTACGGAAATTAATCGAGAAAACAGCAATAATGATTGAGAAAATCTATTATTTGACGTGAATTTAAGACTATTTAAGCCAATTCGCTTGAATATCTCGATTATTTTGTGTAAAAAAGCGCACCGTAATAGATGACAAACATTCTAAAATATGCATGCGCTACAAATAGAAAGCAAAAAGCGCACAGAGTGATACAACCATTTGGTATTTCTTCTCTGTACGCTATTATATAATTAAGGTGTAATGCTTAACTGATACCTCTCGGCATCGTTCCATTCATCACGATAATCGTCGTTCGCCCCTGCTTTCCTGAAGTAGCTTGACATTCTTTGCGATTTCCTATCTTTTCAACAAGCCATCTTCTAAAAAGCAATGCTTGGTATGTATCCATTTGAAGTGCTATGTCGATAATCACTTCCATATCATAGACATGCGCAGAATATCCATTTTCAAGTTTGACGTATTGAGAATGCTGGAAATCTTTCAGCACACTTTGTTTCCAAATGCGCTTGATGGTATTCTTCACTGCTGTCCCTGTTACATTCAACAGTTCGGCAATCTCCCAAACTGTCATCCACACCTCACCATGATGTGGGGCGTAGATGACCATATCTTCTTGTATTGTTATCACTTGTCGTTTCATACTATGCCTTTTTTGTGTTCGTATTATCGCTGCAAATATTCCCGAATGTGAATTCCTCAATGTGATTGAGTTGTTGGGACAACTTTTCTACATCCTTGCTCAACTTTTCCTTGGTAATCTTGGCGTACACTTGCGTGGTCTTGATGTCTTTGTGACCAAGCATGGAACTTACTGTTTCTATTGGTACACCATTGGAGAGGCAAACCGAGGTTGCGAACGAGTGCCTTGCGACATGCCAGGAAAGTGGCTTGGTGATACCGCATTTCTTTCCCAATCTTTTGAGCGAACGCAGACAACTTCTATAAGGTGGTACAGGAAAGACTCTGCCATCCTTGCACAATCCACGATATTTCTCCATTATCTGCTTGGGATAGTCAAGCAACTTGATATCGGCTTCCGTTCCTGTCTTCTGTCGGTGGATAACAATCCACTCGCCATCGTCAAAAAATGTCTTGATGTTCTCTTCCTTCAAGTTGTACAGGTCAATGAATGCGAGACCTGTGAAACAGCAGAATAGATACAAGTCACGCACCAACCCCATATGCTTTCTGGTGATAGGAGTTTTCATCAACAGGTGAATTTCTTCTTTTGTCAGAATCTCCCTTGTTGTTTCCTCGTTCTTGTACTCGTATCGTCTGAAAGGGTCTTTGACGAGCCACTCGTTATCAATCGCCCGAAAAATCATGGCACGGAGATTACGGACAAACACCATTGCGGAATTTATCTTCAGTTGCTTGTCTATTCTAAGGAATGTCTCATAGTTCGTAATAAACGGCAGGGACAATTCTTTCAAGGCAATGTCCTTTACACGGTAATGCGACTGCAAAAACTCGCCCACGTAAGCACAACCGATTCTATATTTTGTGAATGTGCTCAAAGATTTCATGCCAGCCTTGTATTGTTTTTCCATTTCATCCCTGCTTTGCTCATAGACTTTCATCAAGGTATGGCAGCGATACTCCAATCCAAGAAAAGCGTTCTTAACCTTGTCGGCAGAGACAAAGTTGTCTCGATCTATTATCTCCTGATAATGCTTGCTGATACTCACACGCATTTTGTCCAGTTTGCGGTTCACCTCCAAGGCTTGCATACTTTTTCCAGTCATGCGTCCGCCCTTGGTGTCCCACAAATTGGGATTCACAGTCATCTTGCAACTGAACTGTGCCTGTGTTCCGTCCACTGTGATACGTCCCATAACTGGAACAGTACCGTCTTTCTTTACTACCTGTCTTTTGAGGTAGAAGATAATTGAAAATGTACTCTTC
>ERZ1034847.260-NODE-260-length-26787-cov-113.367462_pt1 | contig 26787 bp, 19 predicted proteins | sample MGYA00520633_ERZ1034847 | MGnify/ENA primary metagenome ERZ1034847 (study PRJEB33766, sample SAMN09781732) | gut metagenome | biome: gut microbiome | host: Homo sapiens | place: Madagascar | study: EMG produced TPA metagenomics assembly of the PRJNA485056 data... | reverse complement strand
TTTCATTTGTCCTTAATCTCTTTTAGTTACATTTATTTTCGGGTGCAAAGATACATCCTTTTTCCATCATCTGCAATACCTAAAAATGATGGTTTCGCAGAAATACCTAAATATGGGGATAGATTTCAAATGAGGTGAGAGCAAACATCAAGAACATTGATAAACAACCAATTCTCTTGGGAGGTTGATGATTTTCAACCTCTCAAACCACAGTTTCCTAGAACTTCCCTGATGTCGCTTCACATGACTATTAATGATATAATAGTCAGCCTGATATTCGTCCATCAAATCAGAAAAGGCAGCCTTGATACGAGAACATTTCTCATTGATGGCATTATCAAGAGGGTTCGTCAGGCGACGCACTGTTTCTGTGATTTTTTCAAGGTCGATTCTGTTGCCGGTTTTTCGATAGAGAGAGAGCAGTTCCTCACGATGATCCACCAGATTCTTGAACTCTATTCCTTCCGGATGATTCAGAAAAAGGAGATAGAGAGCCTTGTGGATTGGACTGAGCTGCACCTCCTTGTTGCCATAGTCAGGGAGCAAGAAGCGGTAATCTTCCGTAATGACCAAAGGGCTGAGAGTTGCCCTTGCCGCCTCAATACGGAGTTGTTCCAATACGGGCACACTGATGGCTTTCAGCAAAAGGTCTGTCCTTCCTTCTGCCAAAAGCTGGGTGGAAAGCTGCTTTACCAGAGCGGCCTTCTCCTCTACTGTCATATTTCTTGTCTCTTCTTGCATATTGGTTGCAAAAATACAAAAAGAATGGGAAATTTCGTTTCACTCCTTGGAAAAATTATCTTTTGCAAGGCTTGCATTTATTTTTTCATAGGTAATCTGACTCTTTATATGTATCTTTGTGGTCAAAATTGAAAATTAAAATGATGAAAGAAGATTGGACACCTATAGATTTCGGACAGACAGAAGACACCACCAAGAACATCATCAAGGTGATTGGTGTGGGTGGTGGCGGATGCAATGCCGTTAAGAATATGTACTCAGAAGGTATTGTAAATGTAAGCTTTGCCGTCTGCAATACGGATAGCCAGTCGCTATCCAAATCCCCAGTGCCTGTAAAAATCATGCTCGGAAAGAGCGGTTTGGGAGCAGGTGCTAATCCTGAAGTGGGAAGAAGCGAAGCACAGAATACCCAGGAAGACATCAAGCGACTGTTGGATGACGGAACCAAGATGGCATTCGTTACAGCCGGCATGGGTGGCGGTACCGGCACAGGAGCAGCACCCGTCATCGCAGGCATCGCCAAAAGCATGGGCATCTTAACGGTGGGTATCATCACCATTCCTTTCTACTTTGAGAAGCGAAAAAAAATCGTCAAGGCTCTACAAGGTGTAGAAGAAATGCGCAAGAACGTGGACGCCTTGCTCATCGTCAACAACGAACGTCTTTGTGATGTTTATGCCGACTCTGAGATAACTGTAAAGGATGCATTCAAACTGGCAGACAAGGTGCTGAGCGATGCCACTAAGAGCATCTCTGAGCTGATTACCGTAGAAGGAACCATCAATCTCGACTTCCGTGACATCGAGACCACCATCAAGAGTGGCGGCGGTGCTATCATGGCCATGGGTAGAGCCAGTGGCGAAGGAAGAGTACAGAATGCCATCAAGAATGCCCTGGACTCTCCTCTACTCTATGGCAGCGACATCAGTAATGCCCAGCGCATACTCTTCAATATCTATACTTCCAGCAAACACCCTATCTTTGTTCGGGAAATGAGAGAAATTGACGCCTTCTTTGATGATTTGAATCCAGACATCAAGGTTATCTGGGGTCTCTCTGATGATGACAGTTTGGACGAGGATGCCAAAGTCACCATTCTTGCCACAGGTCTCAACAATGAGTTGTCCGAGGATGTACAAGAAAGTTCCTCTACGTCAAAGGATGAAGAAGACTATCAAAGAATCATCGACAAGCTCTATCATCCTATTCGAGACAACTTCCAGACACATTCAGATAAAACAGAGCAAAAGCAAGAACCAGAACCTGCAGATGACAATGACAATGACACTGATGATACAAAGAAGGTTGCCATGTTGCTAGAAGGAGAGTCTGAAGAAGGGGCAACTAATGTTTTGGAGGAGAACAACCCTCATAGCGCAGAAGATTCAGGAAAAGTTTCTGTAGAATCGCCAGTTACCAAACCAAAGCCATTAACTTTGGGCAAAAAGATAAAAAACGGGCTTATAAAAATTGCAGAAGACTTGGATATCATCTCTTCCGATGATGAGAACTACCAGTAGTTCTATAGCCGTAGATTCCTATAAGCATTAACCCACATTGCAGTCACTCGTCATATAACTCCTTGGGCTGCTGCAATATGGGTTAGGTTCGGTTTTTGAAAGTGAATCCTGCCGGGAGTGATGCCGGCAGGATTCTGCGTTTTTTTGATGCTGAAACATATACATGGATTTCAAAAGAATAAGCTAAAGAAAAAACATTTACCCAAAGAGATCATTCATCCTTACTTCACTATTCACCAATCCGCTATGCATATTCTGCTTCACCCCATAAGTCGTGATGAAAGTATGCAGCAATGCCTTCTTCGTCTTCGTCGCCACAGAGAAGGAAGCCATCCTGTCACGCAGCCGCTGCTCATAGCTTGCATCTATCACAAACTCATCCTTGGCATATTTCATCTCACAGATATTGATAGCTCCATCAGCACGGTCTATCAGCATATCTATCTGACCTCCCCGCCATTCTGCACCGGTAGGATCTACAAAAGGACGGCAGGACCAGGAATAAACATTCGCCAAAACACCAGAAATACCCAATGCCTTCTTGATCTGTGGGATATGATGTAGGCATACCTGTTCGAAAGCATAACCGCTCCAGGCTGTTCTACTTCCCGAATTGCGCATGTTACTCCAGAAGTTCTTATCCTGCCCACTGTTATTTGCCACAAAACAGGTATAGAACAATGAGTATAAGTCTGTCAACTGATATAGGGCATCCCTTTCACTCTTTCCTATGGTAGCATATTTCCTGATAAAATCGCATTTCTTCAGATTCTCCAGGATTTCAGATAACAGTCCACCGCCTTTCAGTTTCAACTCATCCATCAATTCCTTACGGGTCATCCCCTTCATTTTTTCAGAAAGCACCTCTACTATCTTGCGATAATGCTTGGAGTCATTAAAGAGGGAACGGAAGAGGAAATCGAATTCTCCACGTAATGGCGAATCCTGCGAGAAAAACAATCTGTCGATGCACACGTCTAACGGCACACCACGCTCCAGCATATCAAGATAATAAGGAATACCACCCAATATCATATACACATCCAATACCTGCTGGCGGGTAAGAGCAAGGCCTTTCAATTCGTTTAAGAACTGCTCTGTCTCGCCCAGAGAGAATGGAGCCAGATAGATCTGGCGGGTAACGCGACCATACAATCCGCCCTTATCGCCTATAAACTTAGACAACATCCACGTGGTGGAAGAACCACAGACGATAAGCTTCAGTTGAGGGACCATAGACGCCCATGAATTCCAGAAATAACTGAAAGCTGCGATAAAATTGCTTTTGGGCGTATCCATCCAAGGTAACTCATCGAAGAACAGAACAATCGGTTCCTGCTGAGATAAGCCCGACAGATATTCACGCAAAGCAGCAAAAGCCTCAAACCAGGTTTTCAGCTTGGGCACGGTCTGCTTAGCATACTGTGCCAACGCCATCCGAAACTGCTCCAGCTGTACCGCACGGCTCACTTCATACATACCTATAAACGAAAAGGCAAACTGGTCGTTGAACATTTTTCGAACCAGAAAAGTCTTTCCTACACGCCTACGACCATAGATAGCTATCAGTTCTGCCTTGTTGCTTTTACAACGTTCCTGAATGAGTTTCTGCTCATATTCACGTCCTATTATTCCGTTTGCATCCATAACTTTCTGATTTTATTTCTTTTATACTAAATCTTACCGGTGCAAAGATAAACAAAAAAAATGAAATCTGCAAGGATAACACCGCCCTAACCACCTTTTTTAACATAGTTAGGGCGTACTTATAAGCGATAGCACCGCCCTAACTATCTATTTTTATATAGTTAGGGCGGTGCTATCGCGAATACATCTCACCTTTTCTCCCCTATCTCATGGGGACAGTATCAGTATTGAAGAAGTTTATACAGGTACTCCTATCCAGCCACAGGCAGGTGTTGAGGATTCTACACAGCAGCAGGATACTGCATTTTTATCGATACATTGCGTAGAAATTCTGCACCTTGTCATGGAGCATAGAAGCATGGAGAAGACCATTTCTCCATTCGTCAGGAATATGGCATATTCCAAATTTAGCACCCAAGATAGCCCCTGCTACTGCAGCATTGGTATCCGCATCTCCGCCTGATAAAACAATCTTCAGAATACCCTCCTTATACGAGGTTGCATGCCAATAAGCCCATAGGGCAGCTCCTAAAGTTCTGAGCGTATATCCCATACTATTTTCATCATCCAGACACAAAGAATCCAGACCTTCATAATATGCCAAGTCAACAAATGGAACGATTCGTTCATCATATTGTTTGGCAATGCCAATCACATCTTCATAATCCAATATCATGTCTTCAAAGACAAGAGCATGTATGATAGAAGAAACGATAACGCAAGAGCCTACACAGCGAGAATCATAATGAGTTAGCTTACAGATATTCTCTGCATTATTAGCCACATTGTCCTTCATAAGCCCTACCACCGAAGTTCTCATGACGGCTCCATTAGCTGCAGCTTTTTTCTTTCCCATCTTCCAGATAATCTCTGCTGCCTTCTGTGGATTCGAAGTATAGTCGCCAAGAGCCATTACATTATAGGTATGCCGACCAATTCCCATACCTCCGTTCATCATCCATTCCTTAAACCTTCTGGCAATATCAAGAATATCTACCTTTTGACAAGCCACAAAGGAATCTAAGATGCATAGCATCATGTCGGTATCATCAGTCCAGTCGCCTTTTTGCCAACGACGACGATGATCATCCTGCACGATTTGTGAATAGTCCCTTATCCCATTAGGATAAAAACGATTCACCTCTTGCTTTGACATAAACTCCGTGCCCAGTCCCAAGGCATCTCCTACAGCTTGCCCGAAAATGGTACCGAGGGATCTTTCTTTTATAGTTTCATTGTCCATATTTTTATTGCTTATACATCCAACAAATCGTAAAGTCATCCATATCTGGCGATAACACTGTACCGATTAGACAGCTTCACTTTTTTAACGACCCTTTTATGCTCCTTCAGATACAAATTAAACTCTTCAAGTATCTGACGAAGATTATCATCAAGCACATTATTGTATATACAACAAGCCTGTTCTTCCGGCATTCCATCCCTTTGGTTGCAACAGCTATTCCTCCAGCAATGCAAGCCATCGTACCTGCATCACCCTATTTTTATTTGATTTTTTGCTTATGTGTAATACGCAACACCTTTTTGGTATTGTCTATTTCCACTTTTCCCAACTGATTCAAGACACTTTGACCAAGAAGCAACGGAGCTTTTTGGTTATGCACAACACTAGCTTTTATATTAGAAAGCTCCAGTCCTCCAAAAACTACCTTTCGTAAGATAATAACAGTTCCCTCAACAATACTTCCATCTGCTGTACCATAAAGTGCATTTCCTTTAATGTCAGATGGCGCAAGGTAATCATTTTTGAGCATAAACAGGGCCTCAACATCTGAAATGGTAACATCTGCTGCTCCTGTATCGAAGTAGAAGTGCAAAGGTAAGCCGTTCATCTCACACTTAACTTTACAAATTCCTGCCTCTCTTACAAAAGGAACTTCCACTATTTTCTCTATACTCTTTGACTTTTCCTCCTTGTCTATAACATTTTCTCGTTGAATATTTTTATATTTGTCAACTAATGTCTGAAACTTCTTTATATCACGGATATTGTCAAGGTCTGCATCATTAGCAATCTGCACAAACTCACAAAAACCATGCTTTAAAGCATTTTCAAAATAATCAAGAGCTTGTTGCTTATCATCCATTAGCGAGAACAGACAAGCCAAATCATATTCATCACCACATGTCACAACATTTCCTTCCAATTCTTTCACAAGCTCTAAAGCCTTATCTTTTTGCCCTAAACGAACATAAGCGTAGGCAAGTGTCTCAATGTTCCAATCCTCTTTGCCACGTTTCATCTCTGCATTAATAACAGCATTACAATCTGCATCACTCTCATCATATCGTTTCAACTGTTTATATATCTCACTGCGTTGCAACAGATAATCATCATCGGTTTCGTCCAAAGAGATAGCAGTATTAATATCATCAAGCGCATTTCGAAGCAAATTTGAATACATATACATCCTTGCTCTCCAATAGTAAAGGAAAGCATTATCTGGATTTAGTCTAATAGCAGAATTTAACGCATCTACAGCGGCACTCTTCTTCCCCATATTATAATAGGTAAGAGCACGATATTGCCATGTATCTACATCTACTGAGTCCAAAGCCAAACACTTGTTTGTCATCTCTAAAGTTTCCTCATACTTACCAAGGTTCATTAGGGATTTTGACATATTCCGACAAATTAGTTTTGTACGATCTGAACTTTCAAACATATTGATCTCAAGTGCCTTTTTAAAGGCATTCTCTGCTTCTAAATATTTTCCTCGTTCATTATACATAAGTCCAAGATAATAGCTCCAATCACTCTTTTGGGGTTCTTTCGCTTGTTGTGTATTCAACTGTATCACAAGAATAGGCAAAGCTTCTTTCGCCAACATATAAAGTTGGAGGAATGCTTTTGAATCATTATTTACAGACAAAGCACTGACGACATCCTCTGCTGCACCCTTATAGTTTTGCATTGCCATATAAGTATCTGCCCGAAATGAGTATGCTGAGGAATACTGGGGATCTAATTTTATGGCATAATCATAATCACTCAATGCTTTCTCATAGTTTTTCTTTGCATAAGCATTACGCCCCGCATATACCCATGTCACTGCATTATTCTTATTGATAGCCATAGCACGTTGAATCTCCTTATCAACCTCGGCAAACTTAGCTTGCGCATGGTAAATATTACATTTATTGAAAAGATGGTTTACATTCCCATCAGTCTTGAATGCTCGCTCATAGTCAGAAAGAGCAGCCACAGTATCTCCCAAAGCCTTTTGCACCTGTCCTCTTATATCATAAGCAATACCCATATATTCTTTATCTTTTTTGGGCAAGCATTTTAATGCTCTATTAGCCAGATCCATTGCCATTCCATACTTTTCATACTTCTCATAAATATAAACTTCCCAAACCATAGCATAGCCATTTGTTGGATTTTGTTCCAACTCTTTATCAAAGAACTCCAAACTCTTGACAAAATCTTCGGCATTATATGCATCAATTCCACTTTGATAGTTAAAACTATCAGGACGCTTAACTCCTGCTTGTGCTATTGCCATTCCACAGACAAAGGCCACAAGAAGTAATGTAAAAATTAATCGTTTCATATTCTTTCAGAATTAGTTCATTTTACTTAATTGTTCATTTGCAAGACGTTTAATCTCTTGGTTGTCTTTCTGAAGAGCACATTTTTTTAGCAAGTTTTTTGCTTGTAACTGATTTCGAGAGATTCCCTCTCCGTTCAAATAATGCATAGCAAGATTATACTGTGCAGCAATATAACCAAGCGCAGCTGCCTTTTTGTAAAACTCGACTGCTTTTGCATATTTTTTAAGTTTATCATAACATAATGCTTTATAAAAATATACCCTTTCTGGAACTTCAATATCTAAAGACAGAGCCTTTTCATAACATTCTATTGCCTTGGCGTAATCAATCTTTGTATTAGTTCCATATTCATAATACAGCCCTAAAATATAGCATGATTCAGGATCATCCTTTGCCATACCATTCTGAGCACATTCTAATGCTAACTTTTCTGATTTTTGCGTACCATACCCCTTAAGATAACATTTAGACAAAGCTGACAAAGAAAGAGGTAAGCCTAAATCTGCAGCCTGTTTATAGTTAGAAAAAGCCTTTTCGGAATTTTGGTCAACTCCAACTCCATGCTCATAGCAAAATCCTAAGTTATAAATTGCAATAGTATCTCCTTGTTCTGCTGCCTTCTGAATCCACAAAAAAGCAAGTTTCCCATTTTGCTCAACTCCCTCACCTATTAAGTAGGCTCGTCCCAATAAATATTGAGAATGTGCATAACCTTTATCTGCAGATTTCTTATACAAATCTATTGCCATATTAAGATTTTTAGTAACTCCATCACCTTGCATGTATCTATTAGCCAAATTATATTGTGCAACCTCATCCCCACTGTCAGCAGCTTTTCTCAACAGATATATTGCATCATCTTTCGAGCCATTCTTTTCTTCCAAAGCAAGAGCGAGATTATTTTTAGCGTCAATTAGTCCCAAGCTAGAGGCTTTCGTGTACCAATAAATCGCATCATCTAAACTTTTCTCTACTCCTTCTGCAAGATGGTACATGATTGCCAAATTATACATGGCATCAGGAAACCCATTTCCACATTCTGCAGCCTTTTTATAATAGCGAAAAGCCTTTTTGGGGTCAACACGACCATATTCTTCAAAATAATATAAACCTCCCAAATAATACTGAGCAACAACATTATCTTTTTCCGCAGACAATAAGAGATATTTCTCAGCCTCATCATAATCGGTCAACGTACCAATCCCATTTAGACAACATCTCCCATAAAGACACTGTGCGTCAGCATCTCCTTGTTCTGCAGCCATACGCATATACTTACACCCAAGTATCTCATTAGGAGCTGTCGTACTTGTCGTATCCATACCCAAATATATCCATCCCAAAAGATATTGGCTACGAACGTCACCAGCTTCCGCAAGAAGTTTACTCCAATAGATTGCATCTATCTCATTTCGTGGATTTTGTGACAAATAATAAGCCACCAAATTTCTCTGAGCAGGCTTCAGACCCATTTTTGCAGCCTCTTTATACATATCAAAACCTTCTTGCCATTTTACTTCATTATCAGACTCCATGAGTTTCAAAGCTTTTTTGGACACTTTAACCGCCTTTGCCGTATCTTGTGGCAAAGACTGTGTATGCGCCTTTGCCGGCAAAAAGACAAAAGCCAATACCCCAATCAACCAAAAGAAAAATCTATTCATAGCAACACATTTTATAAGTTCATTGATTCCAATGCATTAAATCCATCTTTGAGAAAGCAACTTCTCGTCCTTTAGAGTTTCCGCCTGTCAGACGAACAACATACCCTCGGTTTGTATTAATTAGAACTTTACGGAACTGCATAAAATCACCAGCCCCATCATAGTTTATCATATCCACAACCAACTGTTTTAGCTTTGTTTGCGGAATTGCATTCAAATCATATTGATTAGAATAATGATAAACGTATATCAAGGCTGTATCATTTAGTATAATATCAGAGAAATCGATACCTCTGTCTATCTTTTGAGGTATTTTTTTCTTCCAAATTCCAACCAAAGACTTTAACATTTCGTCATAAACCATATCCATACCGACATGGGTACTATTCAACGTCTCCATATCTTTTGGGGATAGCACAACATTGTATTTGACACCACTCTTGCTACCCGTAAAAGAACAAAGTACAGATGTTTCATTCTTTATCAAATTGTCAGACAATAACCCTTGATTAGCAACGGAGATAGCTACCAACTTCTTATATTCTTCAGATTTTATTGTCCCCATATCCAATAACTCCTCATTCAATAACATCTTATAAACAAGTTGGTTGTCATCAGTATTTGAGCCAACAATACTCATGGCATCATTTATCACTATAGGGCAACGATTGCTGATTTCTTCCGAAAACTCTTCAAGCTGTTTTTGAGAGTTATTGCATGCTACTAAGCTAAGCAATAATGCCATCAAACAGGCAAAAGGCTGATTCTTTAAATTCTTCATATTTACTTAAATCTTAAACTGTTAATAATATCAGTAGTTACATTGTCATCCTTGATGCTGCTATGAAAAATATAACATACCTTTCTTTCCTCCTTATCATAAACAGCAATAGTTGACTTATACTTCCATTTTGCATCCTTAGGTCGTTCAACATAACAGAATTGGTCTGTCTTATCTCCATGCTTTTCTGATAAACTCCCTTTTAAATTCCTCGCAGTTGCATCAGTTCTCATAGAATCTATCAACTGTAGGAAGTTCGTCTTAGTATAATCAGACACGATATTACTGCTCACAGCTGTATACGATACTGTATCTTGTCCATCCATCTTTGACAAAACAATCGTATAGCCATTATTCCAATACTCCAAAGAAACATACTCACTATCAGGGACAACAAAAACAACATTTCCGTCTGTTTGCTCATTGTCTGCAATATCTCGCTTGAATATCGTGTGAGGTTTCTTCTCACACGAATCCAAACAAGACAAAGTTAGCATCGCAGCTATACTCAACACACAACATATAACTATTTTACTTTTCATTAATTATTTCTTGAATCCACTTGATACCTAAGACTTAGCCAATTTTTTGAGCAATATTTACCAAGTCACCTTTAACATAGCCAATCATACCCATAAGAACATCCTTAAGTGCCTTACGATAATCCAATATTCTATTGATTTCTGCCAAAACCACCTTGATGTCATAATTTGTATAATCAGGAGTTTCGGACTGAGCAAATACAACAATAGCATTAAGCCTTTCTTGGTTACAGCCCATCTTTGCACACAACTCAAAAAAGCTTGTGCTGCAATCCAATATAATAGGTTTCAACTTTTGACGAACCATACCTCCCAATTCTATCTTTAAATCACAATAATCATCAGGCTCCTCGTCATCATCGTAAGGATGCATATAGCGCTCTCTTAATTTATCTATATCTTCATCAAGAGCATTAAGGCTATCTATAGCATTCATACCAGCAAACAAGTATTCATACATCGCCTTAACGCTATCTTCCGAATTAGCTGCAAGATAAGAATAGATTTGTTGCTGAATAGCCCAATGCTTTTGACTAAGTTCTTTTACTTGCGCATCCTTTTCTTCACATGGCAAATCACTTACTGCATATACTTTTCCCCGATAAGTAGCATATTTTATTTCATCTTGCAACTGTAGTTGATGCATAATTTGTGCATCTTTGAGTTCCATCTTATAAGCTTTCATTATCGTTCTATTAGCTTCAGTAAAAGGATATTGCGTATTCTTATCAACATCCAAAGAATCTAGGTCAAAACGTCCCATCATTTCAAAGAAAGGCCGATAGAATTTTGGTAAGCATACACCTTCATAATCTTGTTTGATCCATTCTACCAAATCAGTTTCTGACAGAGTATTCGTTTTCATTAAGGCCTGGCGTTGAGTTTCATTTGTATTTGTGCAAAGGAATAGTTTTTCCCATTCCTCAACAGAGGATACGCTCAATATATCCCATGCTTTTTGAAGATGAAATTCCTGTTTTGAAGGCATACTTTGCACTTTCTCTATTCTCTCAGCCTCAGAAGGATGGTCCGAATATAGATTTGCAAATGTTATCTCCGATGGTTCTTCATCGAAATCATCCAGGCATGTCTCTATCTTGTCGTATGAAATCGTTGTGCATAGTTCTTCTGCCTTGACTTTTTCATATTGTGCAAAAACATCATAAAAAGGCGCATACTTTCCAACAGAAAGCAAACGTCTCCATAATGCTACGGCATTACTTTCTGCTACGCTTGAGAAACTCACTTTTATCATTGCCGAAACAAACATTTCTTTTCCAACAATACTACAAGCTACTCTATCTGCATCAAACTCCATTTGGCGAGAAAGAGAATAGTAAGAACGATTTACGAACTTATACATCCAACGCAGCACATCCTTGACAAACACGAGGATATGATACAATAAAAAAAGCACAATTTGCCCAATCACCCCATACCAACCTCCAAATCTACAGAGATTCATCAATCCTCGGAAATATTTATCTAGCCAAGCATCCCACCTATCTTCCTGGAATGCCATATCATACATCACGGTATTTAGATAATAAATAACCGAACCTATCTTCATTGAACTTTGAGCAAAATGTCCAAACTCATGAGCAATTATCGATTTTACCTCCTCCGTATTTGTGTTGACAAATAATCCTAAGCCGACCACTAGATTTTTTTGCGTCGGGAAAAGTATTGATTGAAGTGTGTTGTTATAATACACAGAAGCATTAACCTCATTCGACAAGAACACATGCAAAGGCATTTTGCATCCAGTCGAATTAGCGACCTCTTCTATTAAAGCAAACAGCTTTGGCATCTTCTCTTTTGTCACTTCTACTTTTAAAGAATCACTCTTATTACTCTTTCGCAAAAGAAATTTCAACGGATATAATCCATACAGCAAAAGAAAACAACAAGGGAATGCTACCAAAAGAACAGTACATAATAACAAGAAGAACTCACCGGAATCATAACACTCCAGGATACCAGGCAATCCATAATTTATGAAGCAATAGTATGCTACATATACAAACACACACCCAAAAGCTATCAACAACAGATAGCTTAAGAAAAATAGCACTATCTTAAACAGAACAATAGTACCCTGCTTATTCAACTCGCTGTTCATAAGATTTCTATTTTTTATGATATAATCAAGTAAGACAACAAAACATTATTAGTCAACATAATTAGATAAACAACAACAAACAACACAATATTCACCCAATGATATGAACAATTCCATTTTTTCGCTATTGCTTCCAAATCATTAACACACAAATTGAAAGCATACTCAAATGGTAAATGGTAATGTCGAATCATTTTAATGTATAAAAACACATTCAATACAGCATATAAAATCAATATCAGCAATACGTAAAAAGATTTGAAGCCATAAAAGCGACCAGACATAATCCAACAAACACTTGGGCATATTGCAGACAAAGCTAATACTCCTCCTTGCAGCCACAAATTAAATGCAACCGAAATTTGCTTGTAATTTAAGCCACAACATTTACCTAGCATCAAAAGGAAAGCGACACAAAGCCCGAAAATGCCCATCACGATCATTCTTACAACATTATATTTTTTCATTTCTATTCAAACCTTTTATACATTATATTCCGCCTTGTAATATTTAGTCCTTTCTAACAGGTATCGTTATCTGTGAAAAAATAGTATTTTCATCCCATTCTGGTATTTCTGTCACATTGATATCAGGCAACAAAAAATCCTCGATATCTGGATATTTTGCCAATATTGCTTCGTCACTAACAGTAAGTCTTGAACGAATCTTTTTGAAGAATTTTACTTCTGTGTATTCTATGCGATTATCAGCTTCAATAGCTTTGATGGCAAGTGATACCAGTAATAACTGCTCTGTTTCGTTCAATTCCACAGAATTTAGTTCTTTAAGATATGATTGCAGAAACATTCCACCCTGCTCATTGATTTCTGTAATCCATGAGTTAAGGTACTTCTCCGAATCAATACAGTTGAAGATTTTGTCCTTTGCACACAAATCTCTAACCAGATTTACTTCTTCTGTAGCAATATCTCCATCACAAGCTATGCAACAGAAAACCGTTTTCAAATATAATTCTTCTTTTATCATAATTATAATCGTTTAAATGTTAAAACCAATATGAGGTCTATCATCTGACTTTTTTATCTCCTCGCCATTCATCATAGCCCGAATACGCTCGTATTTGCGCAGTTCATTGTTGCTAAGTGAAGGATTAGTGTTTGATATTGCTGTTTTCAATAGCTCCATTGTTATTTTACTATGTTGCCGAAGTGCATTTCGTGAGGCATCATTAACTATAAGTTGTATATCTGCCGAAACATAACCTTGAGTCATATCAGCTAATTGAGGATAGTCTAATCCAAAATCGTAAGGACGTTTTTCAAGATACAACTTGAACAACGCTATTCGAGCTTCGAAATCAGGCACACCAATGTAATACTTTTTATCCAATCGTCCCGCACGCAAGATAGCAGGATCTATCATATTGGGATAATTGGTTGCTCCAATAATAAAGACACCTTTTTCTCCCGTCCGATCCATCTGTGCCAACATCTCATTCACTGCACTTCTAGACATTTCATGCACATTGCCATCATCACGATTAGGAACAAGCTCATTCATCTCGTCTATGAAAATCACAGTTGGTGCATTCTCCTCAGCCTCTTTAAACATCTTGGCAATGTTCTCTTGTGTAGCATTGACATAACGACTCTTTAGTGTTGCTGGTGTAATGCACATAAAATTGAATCCAACCTCTTCAGCAAAATGTTTTGCGAAGAATGTTTTTCCACAACCAGGAGGCCCATACAGTAACATTCCATTAGGTATGGTTACACCATAACGATGATATTCTTCAGGGTTGTGGAGAGGTTCGATAACTTCTTCACGCATTTTTTGCTTCAACTCTTCCATACCAGCAACAGCAGCAAATCCTTCACCGTTTTTCTTTATTTCTGTAGAACCAGATGCATCATTTGAATGCGATTGTGAGAGAATTTTTCGCTTCGTTGATTGACGTTCAATTTTTACTTCACCATCAATAGCCTTTATAAACTCATCGGCACTTTGGAATCTGTCCTCAGTATCATAGCTTATAGCTTTTGCTATTACATTTAGCAATTGATCGTCAAGTTCATACCTGTCTTCTTTTGTCAGTTCCAACTCCTTGTCTCGTTCTGCTAAAATACGGTCTATGATTTCTTGTCCATGCATTTTTGAAACATCAACAAACCAAGGTAATTCGCCGTAAAGAAGATGAAACATCATTACTCCAACAGAATAGAGATCTGTCTGAATAGAGCATACTCCCGAAAATCGTTCTGGTGCAAGATAGAAAGGATTCAGTTCATCCAAGTTAGGTTTGGCTGGCGGTTGGTTCAAGAATCTTGCATAACCAAAGTCTATGAGTTTCAAATCTTGCAAATCTCCGACGAGATTGAGGAAAACGTTTTGTATCGTCACCTCGTTATGTATAACTGGAATTGGCAGCGAATGTAAAAATGATAATGCCGACAATACTGCCTTAGCTATTGTTTTTATCTCATAAACGCTGATTTCATCATCACGGATAATTCTCTGCGACAAAGTTTCTCCGCTTACAAATTCGGTGACGAACCAAGCATATTGACTTCCGTTCATCATCATATTGCCAGAGTCTATAAACTGACAAAGGTTATGGTGATGCAGTAGTTTGGCTATCTCCACTTCTATCACTCGTCCATTATCATCAATCTGATTACGATTGAGTTTTGAATAGTTGATGAGTTTCAAGAAACGAGTTTTGCCACTTGAGTCTTTCACACGATAGGTTTCCGCATAAGAACCATGCTTATGCGGAAACACTACAATGTATGAACCTATTTTTTCGTTCTTCTTGAAGTACATAATCCTACTACTTAAAGAAATATAAATATAATACAACCAATAAGGAACAACAATGTTACCATACAACCTGATTTTGAATCATTATTTCTCGCTGTTGAAAGTATTTCTTGCATTCGTCGATTACCATTAGCTATATTTCTATTTAACATTGCAAGTTCTTCAACTTTAGGTTTCAAAGCGACAAGTTGAATATGAATATTTTCCGGCAATTCGTAATGCAAGATATTCTCAAGACACAGTATAGCACATTGTGACTCTTTATCCTTAAAGTCCAAGATATCTTGCCTTTCTGTTATTCCATCGTCACTTTTACCTACTTGTTGTGTTAGTATTCCCTGTTGCGACAGAAGCATAAAAGTCAAGGCACAATCGATTTCTTTAGACAATTTATCTCCTTTTGAAATATCATGAAGAGACTTCATGTATTCTAATAGAGAACTAAATGATGTTATCTTATCCATTTTCTATCATTTTTAATACATTATCTAGTGTTGTTGAGAAAATGATATTTTGACTACGAATTTTATGTTTATCAAAAATTACCATAATGTCAACATCTTTATCCAAAAATGGAACTAGGGCGGCTTGTGCATCCAAACTGCTTATGTACAATTCTTCAAACTGCCGTTTTAATGCAATATTAGTAGGAACTATTATTAAATCATCTATACTCGCTTCGTTCAATTGTTTGCCCAGTAAATCTTTATGAGTATCATTTTCTCTAAAGCTTCTTTTATTCCCATAATTACAAACTATTTTAGTAATCCTCCTGCATTAGCCGCTTCCTCATTCGGCATAAGGTCAATAAGACCACATACAATAGGGTGAAGTTTGTCAACCGATGGCTGATTATTTATTTCTTCCAAGCCTCTATTAACAAGTTGGCGAGCACGTGTCGAGTCTTTCCAACAAATCGTTCCAAAACGATTATGACAATCACGTATAAGCCCAATGCACTGATATACCAAAGTCAAGTGAACAAACAAGCTGCTAATTTGGTCTAGAATTTCTCGCCCAAGCTTTGCGTCTTTCACTCGAATGACGTTATCTACTTGCCCCCGAATTTGGTTCACTAGTAGAGCAGACTTGTCGTTACCTAATTCATTTTGCGCATTTTCCAATCTGTCAAATTCTTCTCGAAGTTCTCTTTCTACACGTTGCCACTCAGTACTATCGTCAAGTTCCTCTATTTTGCGTAGGAGTTCCTTTAAATTTGACATAGTGCGCATAGGATCGTTCCTACTTGAAGCCAATTCTTTTACGGAATCAAGTTCTTTGGTCAACTCCTCTACAGAGATACCAGAGGAGAGCAATGCCTCTATACTTCTTTGAGCAGAACCCAACTCTTTGTTTACCCACGAAATAGCATCCTCAGAAGACTCACGCTTACTTAAGTCAAGTTCTTTTTTTACAGTGAAGTCAACTGATGGAAAATACACTTCCATGGTCATCATCTCTGAGGAATCAACATGCAACGTAATTTCCACATTGGAATTTTCAGGGATGAGCTGTTCAACATCATCACCAGTTACAACCACATTGGATATTTGCGTATTTAATGCAGCAGTTTTTCCTTCGGCTTCTAAGCCTGATACTTGATAAACAGGAATAGACAATACGTCTGTAGAAACTCCAGGGCGCAATGCCTGTGTTGTTTTTCTATCTGGCACAACACCTACGGCTGGCAGAGGTTTATTTTTTTCCAATCCTTTGGCAGGTAAGAACACACCACGTTTCTTTACGTCATTGTAAACAGCTATACCTATATTGTATGGAAGAGGTGCGGCACCTACTTTGACACCTTGGATAATGGTAAACTCAGAAGGGAAAACCTCAACGGCATTGCCTTGCTGATTATAAGCCTTAACTTTGAAAGTATTTGGCTTGCCTTCAAGCAAGAATGCCTCAATGACATTACCACTTGCATCAACCTGAGTTCGGTCACTTCTCCACGCACCATCTGCACGCTGTAATTCTATAGATAACTCATTAGGGCTATTGTTTCCTGTCTTTTCCTTATCGATGCTGATGCTGACCCATTCAGATGACTCTACAGATGTAGATTCATAACCAACTTGCAGAAATACAATTTCCGACTTTGCTTCTTTTTTTATTTCTGCCTCATTGATATTAGCATCAATAGTAGAAGCATAAAGAGCAGCTCCACGCGCTACTGCGGTCATAGGATTGATACTCGTATCAACATTTGGTGTAATCTCTGCTTTCAACATATCACGAATGATTGGCGAATAGGTTGGACCACCGACAAGAATTAGAGAAGACAGGTCTTTTCCTGTAAGACCATTACGTTCCAACAGTTTCTTACAGATACCAACTGCTTTCTTATATTGTTCACCAACAGCGTCTATAAGTTGATCTTTGGTAATGGTTATTTCGAGATCAATCTCCTCCCCATTATCATCTTGACCCAAATTAAGATTGCGGTCATAAGTAGAATAGTCTGCACTATCTGCAAATGATAATGCTATTCTCATTTCCTCCGCAGGACCTTTAAGTGCATCTATTAAAGCTTTCTTTTTCCATTCTGTAGTCTCATATGAAGAAAGAGCATAGTCCTCTTTCAAACTTGGCATAAGAATTTTATTTACAACGGCTTCATCAAGGTTCTTACCACCAAGATAGTTATCACCTTCTGTATCAAACACCGTCAATATTCCATCTTCGACCTTTACAAGAGCTGCGTCAAACGTACCTCCGCCAAAGTCAAAGACCAACCATTTGCCATCTTTCTTCTCACTCGACAATCCATACGCCATACAAGCGGCTATAGGCTCTTGTAACAATTCACACTGCTTGAAACCTGCGATACGTGCAGCCTTCATAGTAGCATCCTTTTGGATTGCAGTAAACATAGCAGGTACTGTAATAACAACAGAATTTACAGTTTCATCATTGATAAGACTCTTCAACTCTTTCAATACTTCTGCGGAAAGTTCCTCTGGAGAATAACTATCCTTTGGCATATTCTCATTGGAATATTTCTTATCTGAACCCATTTCACGTTTGAATTCCAAATAGCCACACTCCTTTGGAGGCTCATTCTTGCTCAAAGCTGTGATAGCATCAGAATACACAGAATCCTTTGCTTTCATGCCAATACGCAAAGCACGTTCCCCCTTTTTATTCTTTGAGAAATAAACACAAGAAGGCAATGTGTCCATAAGGTTTTTGGTCTGCTTAATAACAGACTCTCCGTTCTCCATTCTGGCAATAGCCGAGTTTGTCGTACCAAGGTCTATGCCATAGTCTATTTTGATTCTTGCCATAATTATAGTATTTTTAAATGTTTTGACTAACTACAATTTCAGCAGGCTGTATCATCTTACCATTATAATTAACCTGCATTTTTATCATTCCCGTAATTATACGCTTACCTTCTGGTAAACTTTCATCTGGAACGAATCTTGTTTGGAATTGCATACCATCGTTATATTCCTGTCCAAGCAAACTTATAATTTCGTATCCATTAGCACGCACATTGTTTATCATGCGATCCTTGGCTTGAACAAGCTGCTTGTAACCTCTTACTGACTTATCCATCTTTGAAAGGTTCGTCTCTATTCTTGCTATTTCATCCGCAAGCTTTACCACAAGCGAATGGTCAGGTTCTCCAGTTGCCTTGTTTGCTGAAGGCACAGAAGAATCAAGTTGCTTTTGTACTATAGCAAGAAGTTGATTATCTAACTTTATAGATTCTTCTTGCATTTTTGTTTGAGCTGACTGCAATGCATTTTGAGCCTTACGGACTTCATCTATAGATGTGTCTTTAGACTTGATTCGCTTAACCAAACAGTATACGACAGCTATTATAGCTAAAAGAAATATTACAATTATAAGACTCCCCCATATTGCATATTTTTCTAGTAAGTTACTATTTGCTTTAACTCTATTATCGGTCAAATAGATTTTATTACCCAAATTGTGCTCTATACCATTAAACTTACCAGATAACACATTTATACTGTCCGCTAAGTGGCGTTCGTATAAGAGTACCCCTTGAATTTGCTGATTATTTTGCTCAACATTATTTGATAAGTTTTGTACTTTATTATTTGCCTTTTTCAGTTTTTCACTTAACTCACGCAACTCATGGTCATAATGAGCCTGCTTATTCTGTATTATGATACATTTTTCCTCCAATGAATTAAATTTATCACTGTCTAAAGCAGATTTTGCATTCACTTGCTGGCCTCCAATAACAAGAACCAACAATATTATAATAGCCTTATTCATATTATTACAGATTGATTAAACCATATATAGTCAAAACTACTAATCCAAAAATCGCACACAACATGACCATACATCCACTTCCCCCACTGGCAGGTGCTCCACCACTAGTTGTATGAAGTGGATTTGAGCGTCTTTCCATCTGCTCAATAGTACTCTTTTGTTCGTCAAAATGCTTTTTAAAGTCTAAAGTCATATCAAAAGAAGCCATTTTGAGAATAGCCAAACTTGCTTTGGATATAGTAGCATAGACATCCCAATTATAAGATGACACCAATGGGGACGATGTAGCATCATTGACTATTGTTATAACACTATTCAATGCCATTGATACTATTCTAGTAGACAGTTTTCTATAATCAACATCACTAACAGAAGAACATTGTTTCACTACACGAAGAGCTCCACTTGTTCTATCTAATAAAGTTGTTATTTTTCCAAATTGTCTTTCACGGGAAAAGCTATCCGTGTACGCCAACATTGTTGGTCTAAGGAAATCATCCAAAGAACTGTCAATCAATAAACTGCCAGAATTCCCTACTGTAGGCTTTTTCGTACCATTAAAGCCATCAATTGCATCATATATCTCTATCATTTCTGTAGAAATTATATCTGAAAGAAGAATTTGCTTATAGATACTTAACAGCGTTTCTCTATTTGACAGATAACGAGTTTTAAAGTTATCATTCTTATCAAATGTATCCATAATCAATGTTGCTTTATATGCAGAGACAAGTACTTGGGCTAAATAAGCCTCTGACTTATCCTTTTGTGCCGCATTTACTTCTTCTATAACATTATGCAGAGCATTCCCAACAACTTGAGTAGACAACTCTATATAGTATTGATTAGAAATACCTAACTTCTGTCTCATTGACACCAACTTTCCCTGCGTTGCCTTCAACAAAGTAACTGCATGGCAAATTTTGTCTGGCAACAAACAGTATTTACGCAATTCCTCATGAATAGCTTTATCTTCTGCAAACACCTCTGCCGGTGGCAAATTATCAATAATCTTTTGAAGGATATCGACATTCTCCTTACATCTGTCTTTTGCCATTTTCCCTATAACAATGCTATTTGCATATTTCTGCAAACTCATGGCTTTGTACGCAGCATCCGGCTCGTCAGAATCATTAAAGTAGTCAATTCCACACTGTAGAATTTCCAGTCCCAGTTTATCTGCAATCATCTGATATTGCAAATCTTTCGTTGAGAGAAAACCTTTTAACTGCAATATGGAATTTCTTGTATTTTTTCTTAAGGTCTCTCCTGCATCGAGTCTTGCATTCGAGCCTTTACCTTTTGATTTCTTTGCGACAGCAATGGCTTCCTGTATGCTATCCACAAGAGGTTTCACCATTTTTTCTGCAATATGATTTTTCCATGAATCATTAGTTATAAAAGGAAGTAGTTTGTTTGCTCCAACTTCCCCACATAGAATATCAAGAAAAGAAAAAGCTAAGTTTGCTGTATCAAAACTTCCACCTGCTCCTACTATTGCAGAAACAAATTGATTGACATTTTGTTTGTTCTCATATAGGTTTATAGCACATTTTATGGCACAATCATAGTTGTTACGTATTAAAGCACACACAATACGATTCTGCAAAGATGAAGCACATTCTCTTTTTTGCCAAATTTCTTCTGCTTTAGCCATTTCACCTGCAAAGAGGTGATTAAAAGCCACCTCATCCAATGGAGTCATCTTTACAAACCAAAATAAGGCATAGAGCATTTGGTCATTTGGCAATGTAAGTTTTGCCTCAGCATCAGTAACTGAGGTCTCTGTACGATTGATAGATGCAAGGTATTGGGGCAAGTCTAAAGGAAAGGTAACAGTTTTACCAACCTTCAAAAATGCTTTCATACGATTATGGTTTGCCAATCTTTCCTTAGTAGGAGAATTTGAATAAACTCCTAACAGACGATATGGATTGTTTTGTAGTATATTCATTCTAATTCCGTTAACAAATAAAGCCAACCGACTCCCTTGTTGACGAAATCCACTCACTAATACATACAAAAAGCGTGGAGCCAGACTGCTGCCCGTTCCACGCTATTAAGGCCTTCGCATTGCCCTGTCTGTCGAAACGAACAACGCTGGAAGCCCCACGCCGATGTAAGTATATAGTACCACCTATCAACTCATTGCTAAATGCTATGAGCCAATAAGGGCTGTATATATGATACATCCCAAGGGGCGTCCCCGTTGCTTTGTTCTTGACAGACATTTGGAAGTTGCGAAGTTCTAATAGCGTCAAAACCAAAGCGTACAGTTACGCCTTTATGTATATATGTCCATCCCACCTTCGCCCAATTGGAGCTTCCAGTAAGGATATGACACCGCAAAAGTAACAATTATTATCGAAACAACAAAACTTTTAGCTAAAAAGTTTCGAAAAAAGTTATGCGAGGGGGAACTGTGGTGAAAAGGAGGGGAGCTGCGGAGCATGATTCTTCCAATAAAAGGGATGATATTTAGAAAGAAGAACGGCAGCGATAAAGAACCAACAAATACACGCACGTATAAATCTTTTTTCTCGAAAAAAGTCTCAAAGTCTCATTTTTAGGCAGAAAACGAGGCTTATATCTTTAATATACAGAACTTTACCACGAATGAGACTTCTCTAAAAATGGAGGGAGATGTCTCATCGAAGTATCATAAATTAGGGAGAAGTATCATGATTTCTTGCTTGGTATCGAAAAAAATGCTTTATGAAGTGATAATAATAGCATTTATAAGGCAATAAACAGGATGTTTTTGCGTTTAGTAAAACAGAATGTTTTATTCTTAATACTTAAGAAACATGGATGAAAAGGAATTACTGAAAAAGGCTTTTGAGTACGGAAACGTACCTAGCAACATCACCTACTGTTTCACCGAACCATGTCCGATGAAAGACAAGTGTATCCACTATCTATCCGGCCTCTACAAAAACGAGAAGACTGATAGAGGAGATGCCATCTTCCCAAATGCCCTGAAAAACGGGAATTGCAAGTACTTCGCTCCGCTGCGTGTCGTGAAAATGGCATGGGGATTCGACAAACTCTTTGCTGAAATGAAAGTGAAAGACGCTCCTGCACTGCGCGCCGAAATGAGAGACTACCTCGGTAGCAAAGGACAATACTACCGTTACAAACTGGGACAACTGAAACTCCTGCCGGAACAACAGACATATATCAAACAGCTCTTCGCCAGATATGGATATAAAGATGTTGAATTCGACCATTTCTCAGAAGAGATTGATTTCACTAAAAGCTAATCTTTTTCTCTGCCCTCCAGATGTTCCAGCCATGCCATTTAAGCGGTCCCACAGAGAACACGTGACGGGCTACCGGTGAACACGCGACGGGCTACTAGAGAACAAGCGACGGGCAGCCATTGCCCGCACAATGGGAAACGAGTGCCCATTTTATCAACCAAACTTTGGGCAACGCTGATAAGATTTTATAGTTTATAGTTGACAGTTTATGATTAATAGTTAACAAACAAACATCCTAATCAATATATTCAATGAAGGTAACAATCGTTCATACAAACAACAAGAAGCAGCTCCTCGTCAGCACCAAGACGATGGAGAAGTTGCTGCAACGTATCGCAAAAGATGACAGCAGACTTACTGTTACCCATTTCCGCGAATACGTGCCCTATATGGAAAGCGGCTACGAATATTACAAGGATATGCCAACATGGATGCACATCTACCCCGCTGCTGAATTCGCCAAAGACGAAAACAACAACCTGAAGATGAAGGCGTGCAACGGTATCCTGATGCTGAAATTCGGAAACATCACGGATGCGGACGGCGTGGAGGGCGTGAAGCGCTCGGTTGCCATGCTGCCTTCTACCTTTGCTGCGCTGGAAGGTGCTGATGGTAAGTCGGTTATCGTATTGGTGAAATTCAGCAATGAAGATGACTTGCTGCCTGCTGAGGAGGCGGATGCCGAACGACTGTACCGCATCGCTTACCAGCAGATTCTGCCTGTATATCAGGCGATAGCCAAGGCTTCGGTGCTCACAGACGGTCCGAAGCCTTCTATTGAAGCAGGTTCCAATCTTTCTTTTGAGCCTTCGATGCACAACAGTTTTATGATGACGCTCGATGCGAAACCTTATTTCAACAGTAAGGCGGTAGCGATGAAAATTGACAGCAACATGCACCCTCAGAATCAGGCTTTCAACACGGAAGATAATCAGCAGATGATTCCTGGTTCCGATACTTCGGAAGAAGAAAAGAAAGTTGACAAGAACAGCGTTCGCGAGAATATCGTGAGCATGATGCAGCTGCTGAAAAGTAAATATAACTTCAGATACAACACGGTGATGAAATTCGTGGAATACATGCCGAAGGAGAAGGGATGGTATGGTTTCCAGCCCGTAGATCCGAGAGTGCAGAAGCGCATGACGCTGGAGGTGCAGCTCGCTGATATCCGGGTGAGCATCAAGGATGTCAGGAATTTTCTGGAGTCTGATTACATCAAGAATTATAATCCGATAGATGAATATCTCTTCCAATGCTACGACAAATGGGACGGGAAGGACCATATACGTGCCTTGGCTCGTACGGTTCCTACCAACAATCCTTACTGGGCAGACTGGTTCTACACCTGGTTTCTGGGCATGGTTGACCAGTGGCGCGGCTTTACCCATCGCCAGTATGGCAACTCGGTGGCTCCGCTTCTCATTTCCAAGCAGGGTTTCAACAAGAGTACTTTCTGTCGCCGGCTGTTGCCACCGGAACTGCAATGGGGATATAGTGACAATCTGATTCTCTCCGAAAAGCGTCAGGTTTATCAGGCGATGGCGCAGTTTATGGTCATCAATCTCGATGAGTTCAACCAGATTTCGCCACAAGTGCAGCAGGGATTTCTGAAGAATCTCATCCAGTTGCCTACGCTGAAATACAAGCCTCCGTATGGCAGTCATGTCATGGAATTTCCTCGTCTCGCCTCGTTCATCGCCACGAGCAACATGAAGGATATTCTCACCGATCCATCCGGCAACCGAAGATTTATAGGCGTGGAACTGACGGGACCTATCGATGTGAGTGTGCGTCCGAACTATCAGCAGCTTTTCGCCCAGGCACTGACCGCTTTGCACAATGGCGAGAAGAGTTATTTTGATGCGGAACAGGTGAAGTTGATCATGAAGAACAACTGCCAGTTTGAGGTGGCTGAGCCGATAGACCAGTATTTCAAGCTCTATTTTGATTTGGTTGAGAATGAGAAAGAGGGTGAATATCTGACTGCCGCCGAGATTTTCGACTATCTGAAAAAGCAGATAGGTTCATCGCTCAAGGTGAACAGTTTGATGGGATTCGGCAGAAAACTGGCGAATATGAGTGAGTTAAAACATAAGAGATTTGCAGATGGAATGAAGTATCTTGTAAAGAAAAAGTGAAATAATGATACTTCTATGAGACTTTAATGAGACTTCTCGGCACCAAAACCGAGAAGTCTCATTCTCTTTATCTTATTATCTACCAAGTCTTTAAGTCGATATTTTCAATAGGAAATGAGACTTTGAGACTTTTTCTTCAAAAAAAACTTTTTCACGTAAGAGAAAAAGTATTATCCTTTAGATAGCATAAAGGAAGGTGCGGATGAACCAGTAGCTGATGATACCTGCGATGTAACCTACGAAAGCAATCCAGGAGATGTGCTTCATATACCAGCCGAAGGTAATCTTCTCCAAGCCCATTACTACCACACCAGCGGCACTACCGATAATCAGCATTGAACCACCAACACCGGCACAGTAGGCAAGCAACTGCCAGAAGATGCCATCCACAGCCATATCGCCAGCTGCAGCCACAGGATACATTCCCATACATCCGGCTACCAGAGGCACGTTGTCAACGATACTTGAAAGCACACCGATGATACCTGTTACCAAGTAGTGGTTGCCATCGAATACGACGTTCAACCCCTGACCCAAAGCAGTCAATACGCCAATCTCAGCCAGGCAGGATACTGCCATCAGGATACCGAGGAAGAAGAGAATGGTACTCATATCAACACGAGAAAGCAACTTGGTTACTCGCTTCTGAGTGCCCTCGGCATCAGCTCCACGATGCAAACCGCGATAGAAAACTTCGGTAGCAGTCCAGAGAACGCCCAATACCAGGAGGATTCCTACGAATGGAGGCAAGTGGGTGATACTCTTGAAGATAGGAACGAAGATCAAACCGCCTACTCCCAACCAGAACACAGCCTTGCGCTGACCTTCGGTGAAATCGCTGACCGATGCATTCTGCTGGTCAGAAACCTCAGGCATCACGAGTTCGCCCTTCAACATGGTCTGAAGGATGAGGGCAGGAATCACCATGGAAACTACAGATGGAATGAAGATTTCGGCAATAACGCCGGCTGCAGTAATCAATCCCTTGTTCCAGAGCATGATGGTGGTAACGTCGCCGATTGGTGAGAAGGCACCACCCGAATTGGCTGCGATGATGACGAGGGATGCATAAACCATGCGGTCCTTGTGGTCGGTGACGAGCTTTCGGAGAATCATGATCATCACGATACTGGTGGTAAGATTGTCGAGGATAGCGGAGAGGAAGAAGGTAAGGATAGCGATACGCCAGAGGAGCGCACGTTTCGACTTGGTCTTCATCACCTTGCGAACCCAGTTGAATCCGCCGTTCTGGTCAACGATTTCCACGATGGTCATCGCACCCATCAGGAAGAAGAGTGTTGTGGCGGTATCGCCCAGATGTTCCTGGATGATTCCGGTCACCTTCTCCACCATTCCAGCAGCACCGCCTGTATAATCAGGGTGCATCAACTGGAGATACTGCATTGGATCCATCATGTAGAGGGTCCAACAACCTACCAACATCAACAGGGCTATCGCAGCCTTGTTTACCTTAGTCAAGCTTTCGGTAGCTATGAGTGCATAGCCGAGCACGAAAACGACAATAATAGAAATTGTAAGTGTAGTCATTACTTTTTATTTATTATTAGATATTCTTTTTTCCTTTATGTATGATTTGGTACTCACAATTGCCAAACGGCTGCAAAGATACAAAAAGAAAAGCAATAACCACACGATTCCTTATTATAATTGTATGAAATCGTTTACTTAACAACGGTTTTCTTCCAAAACCCGTTCTATTTTGCGTATCCAGTGCTCATCGATTTCCACTTT
>ERZ1034847.258-NODE-258-length-26999-cov-44.378749_pt1 | contig 26999 bp, 23 predicted proteins | sample MGYA00520633_ERZ1034847 | MGnify/ENA primary metagenome ERZ1034847 (study PRJEB33766, sample SAMN09781732) | gut metagenome | biome: gut microbiome | host: Homo sapiens | place: Madagascar | study: EMG produced TPA metagenomics assembly of the PRJNA485056 data... | reverse complement strand
AATATTGCCCGCTAGATTTTCTTTCCGAGGATATTTAGCGGGCATTTTTAGCTTATTTAACTGCAAAATAGAGTAAGATATTGATTATTTTACTAATTTTGCGGTATGAAATTGAATATAGACCAAAAAACAACTCTTTGGAGTGAAGGAGGAAAATTTTGCTTGGATTTAGCCAAACTGATATTTGGTGGTATCATCTTGGCAAGTATCATGAAAAAGGATATCGATACAGGGAAACTTTTAGTTTTTGGAGCTCTAATAACAATGTTTCTAGCTGTATGTGGATTCTTTTTAATATTAATGTCTAAAGATAAAAAAAAGAAAGGAAAATAAATATGGAACTATTAGTATTTATGGGTTTTTTTGCTTTGCTTGCTGGTGCTTTTACTCTATGGGCTTACAATGATTATCGTAAAATGCAGGCTTAAGTGGGCTTCTTGTTTTTAATTATTTCTAAAAAGATAAAATAATATGGGTGTATTTCTTTTTTTAGGTGTTATAGCCTTATTTATGAGTCTTTTTGCATTGTGGGGAGTATATGATCTTCGAAAGAATGCATAAGGGGTTTGTACACAGCATAGAGAGCTTTGGTTCTGTTGATGGACCAGGCATCCGTTTTCTGATTTTTCTGCAGGGATGTCCGATGCGCTGCCAGTTCTGCCATAACCCGGATTCGTGGAAGACGGGAGTGGGAGAAGAGTGGAGTGCTGATGACCTTCTGGACAAGGCAGAGCGATTCAAGAGTTATTGGGGAGACAAGGGCGGTATTACCGTGAGCGGTGGAGAAGCCCTGATGCAGATAGACTTTCTCATCGAACTTTTCGAGAAAGCCCATCAGCGAGGCATCAATACCTGTCTCGATACATCTGCCCAGCCTTTCAGAAGAGAGGGAAAAATCTTCGAGAAATTCGAGCGTCTGATGGCCGTTACCGATACGGTTCTTCTGGATATCAAGCATATCAATGATGAAGAGCATCGTAAGTTGACGCTTCATAGCAATAAGAACATACTTGATTGTGCCCGCTATCTCAGCGAGATCCACAAACCGGTATGGATTCGCCACGTCCTCATTCCGGGCATTACAGATAAGGATGAATACCTGGAAGAGTTGAGAGATTTTCTCTCTACGCTCAGCAATATCCAGCGCATAGATGTATTGCCTTATCATACGATGGGCATCTACAAATATGAGAAGCTGGGAATCCCTTATCCGCTAGATGGCATAGAACCTCCTGGCAGAGAACGTGTGGCTCATGCCGAATCTATATTGCATAAAGCATTATAGACCCGGCAGAGCGTATTTCTTATGATATGCAGTAGGGGCAATTACATTCCGAAGATTGCCTTATCATCATTATTCTTATTATGCAATGCTACCATAGTTGGGCTTGCCTTGGGGGTAGGCTCAACTATGTTTTCTTTATGGGTTTCTACAGAACTAACCAAGTCTGCCTTGATGATAGGCTTGCAGATATAGTCGTTCACCCCCATCTCATAGCAGTCGTCGATGTTGTCCTTGTTGTTGAGCAGGGAAACCACGATGATTGCCATCTCCGATTTGCTGTAAGAGGTTCTGACGTACTTGATGACATCCCAGCCGTTTACCTGGGGCATCATCAGGTCGAGCAGGATGATGTTGGGCTGGAAGCTATCTACCAGTTCGATAGCTTTAGCTCCACCATCCGCTTTCTGAATCTCAACGTCTAAGCCTTTCAGCATATCAGCAACTAATTCAATATTCTCGTGAATATCATCTACTACTAATACTTTACATTTACTATTCATTTCTCGCAACTCGTTGCGACAATCCTAAGCCCTTACCTTATGGATTCCGTAGATATCACACACGAAACCCTTATCGGTGAGAATCTTATTCATGTCTAGGTTATTAAATATTTTATGATTGGTACCGATGACTACGATTTCATACTTTTGATCGAGCACGGAAGGGTTGTCGGTAATCTTGATTTCATATTCTTCTTTTACTTCTTCTGCGTCCACCAGTGGGTCGTAGAGGGTGGTTCTGTATCCTGTACCCAGAAGATTGATATACAGGTCGGCTACTTTGGTGTTACGGATGTCATCACTGTCTGGCTTGAACGAGAAGCCCAGGATGAGAACGTTGGTCTCTGCCGGAACGAAGTTTCTTACCTCGCTGGCACTCTTGATCTTTCCTGCCATCCATATTGCCATCTGCTCATTCACCTCGCGAGCCGTAGAGAGGAGGGATGGAACCACATCCACCTCTTGTGCCTTGTTGATGAGATAGTAAGGATCCACTGCGATGCAGTGACCGCCCACCAGTCCCGGGGTAGCTGGCACGAAGTTCCATTTGGTACTAGCGGCAGCCGTAACGTCCTGGATGCTGATGCCCATCTTGTCGTATATCTTCTCCATTTCGTTGAAGAAGGCTATCTGTACGTCGCGCTGGCAGTTTTCCATCAGTTTGCAAGCCTCTGCCACCTTGATGCTCTTTGCCTTGAAGGTACCATGGGTCAGTACGGAAGCGTAGAGCGAATCGATGATCTCGGCTGCTTCCGGGGTAGAACCGCTGGTTACCTTCACGATATTCTCGATGGTGTGTACGGTATCGCCCGGATTGATGCGTTCCGGAGAGAAGCCTACATAGAAATCCTGGTTGAGCTTCAAGCCGGATGTTGCCTCCAGCAGTGGAGCGCATACTTCCTCGGTGAGCCCGGGATATACAGTCGATTCATATACCACGATATCGCCCTCTTTCAGGATGGCACCTACGGAGCGGGTGGCACATCTTACGCAACTGATGTCTGGCTTGTTCGACTTGTTGACAGGTGTAGGAACCGCAATGATATACACATTGCACTTCCTGAGCATTTCTATGTCGCTAGTCAGTTTTAGTCCCTGAGCCAAGGCCTTCGATAGCATTTTGTTCTGATTCATCTGCGTCTGGATAAGTCTGTTTACCTTTTTCGCATTGTTATCATAACCCCATGTATCGTATTTCTTTGAGAATAAGCATGCTAGGGGGGTACCTACGTAGCCCAATCCTATCACTCCAACCTTAAACTCGTAAGGTTTGTTTGTCATATATCTATATTGTTTTAATTATTATTACTATTTCTTACTTATCCTGTTGCCTTTCGGCAAGGTACTGTGTTCTTTGCAATCCTATGGGTTGCCTTAGATTCCTTCCAGCTGTGCGTAGCGCGATGTCTTCTTCGGGTTCCACTCATCCTTGTAAGAGGTGCGGAAGAACAGTTCCTGAAGATGCGCCTCCAGTCGGGCAAAGCGCAGGAAGTAGCCTGTGTATGGCGACATGAGTGGCATAAACCGATAGAGGAACCAGGCGGTTTTCTTTCTTTCCGTTACCAGCAGCACCAGGATGAATGCCAGCTGCGACAGGCATACACGGATGAAGTAGCCCAAGAGCAGCACATCCACGATGTGGGTGTTGAAGGTGATGGCAAGCTGAATCATATATCCCAGCCACAGGAAGTTGGATACGCAGTCGAACACCACGCTTTCCATATTCGACAACCAGTTGAGGATGCTCCAGTTCTTGGAAGGCAGCAGGATGTCGAGGTGCTTGCGCAGGCGGAATCTCACGAGTGATCTCGACCATCTGATGCGCTGATGATACAGTTTGTACCATTTGGTTGGCACATTGGTCATGCAGATGGCATCTTCGGCGAATTTCACCTTGTAGCCTGCCTTGCGGATCTTCTGCGTGATATCACCGTCTAGTCCCGGACCGATGTCCCAGTATCCCACTTCCTTCAGTGTCTTGCGCTCGAAAGCGCCGAAGGCACCCGAGATGATGTGGTAGATACCCAGGGCACTGGTTACGGAGCGGCCCACCTGTATTCGCTTCAGGTATTCGAAAGCCTGGAGCGATGAACAAATCGTCTCCTTGTAGTTTCTCACCTCGATGCAACCTCCCACGGCTTTCACCTCACTGTCGAGGTAGAAGGGCAGGAGTACATTCTCCAGTGCGTCACGGTCGAGCGATGAGTCGGCGTCGAGACTTATGATGTATTTTCCCCGTGCCATGTTCGCTCCGTAGTTGGTGGCAGCAGCCTTGCCGCCTCGGGTCTCCAATCTCAGATAGTGCGTGATGAGTCCCGCACGGTAGAGGTCGGTGCATATCAGTTTGGTGTCGTCGTTGCTACCGTCATCCACCACGATGATTTCGTAGTGCCGGTAAGTCTGTTCATTCAGCGACTTCACCATCTTATAGATGTTCTTGCCTTCGTTCTTACCCGGCACCAGGATGGTGATGAGCGGGTTTTCTCTATAGAGATAGAATCGGGCAAGCTCCTTTTCCTTGTATCTCTTGTTTCGGGTCATCAACCGATTGAAGATCACCAGATACTCCAGCAGGTAGTATCTTGGAACCTCGATGAAGAAGAGGAACCAATAGATGTTGGCAATGCTCGCAAACGAGAGCGTGGCAATCCAGTCCCAGAATCGGTTGATTGTATCTGCTATACTAAACATTTCTTCAGTTTCCTTTCTTCTCTTATCTCAGTACGGTGAGTGCCATGATGGCGATGAGGACGAGAATACCGGCGATGGCGACGAGGGCTCCCACCAGTTCCTTGTAGAGTTTCACTCTCTTCAGCACCTTGTCGGTTTCGTCTTCTTCCGGAGCAATGTCGAGTCGTTCTTCCTGCGGCTTCACGGTTTCTTCGTCTGTCATCGGATTCTCCGAATATCCGCAGTAGTCGTCTGGAGTCAGCTCTATGAGATTCATTTTGTCGAAGAAGTCATCATATTGTCCGCTCATTCCCTTATGTTTGGTATTGAGTACGCAGCAGATCAGCTCATCGGGTTCTATCATGTTGCTTACCTTTCGGATAGCCTTCGACATGTCCTTGCTCAGGTGCTGCTGCGCTTCATTCTCAGACTTCTCGTCATATCCCGTATAGGTAACGTAGAAGATATTGTTATTGTACGATACCTTGTGACTGTGGAAGATGCGGCAGAACTTTGCCTGCATCGATTCCTTGATCTTGACGGTCTCCTGTTGCGGGCTGAGAATCCAGATCTTACCTACGATTACTGATACCTGTTCTTCGCGGTAGGTTTCCAGAAGCTGGCGGCGCAGACGGTTCTGCAGCAGACTATACTCCATATAGTTATCGTAAGTATTGGTCATGTTGCTGAAGAGCATTCCGCTCTGGGTCAACGTACGGATACCTTCTTCTGTAATCTCGTAGTCCTCCACATCACGGGGAACCAGTGCATTGACAGGGAAGGTATTCTCGCAATAGCAGCAGGTTGCTTTGGTGATCGGAGTGGTAAACGAGTTCTCACAGTCGTTGCAGGAATAGATCACTGCTGGTCGGTCGTAGTCCACACCGATGTGTCTCAGTCTCTTGTGGCACTTCGGACAGATGAGCATTCCTCCCACATTGTATGCACTTTCCGGAGCCACGTTGGCACAGGAAAAGTGGTGGATAATGTTCTGGATCTTCAGATTCGAACTTCCGCACTTCGGGCAGCACTCCGTGTATAGCAGGTGACTGTGGTTGCACTTTGGGCAGAGATGCTCCTTGATGAGGTATTTGTGCTTGCGCAGTGCGCCATATTCCTCTAGCGTATACATGTAGGCGAACATCTCGGCAAGATGAAACTGGCCCATGCTGTGGTAGTGCTCGAAGATAGGATTGATGTATCCCAATGACGATTTCTCCAGAAGCAGGTGAGACAGAATTCTCTGGTCTCTGGAGAGGTAAAACCTCAGAATGTTGGTGAAGAGCTCGTTGGGCTGAGTGGGGCGTGCCACCTCCTGCTTGATGCCATATTTCTCCTTGGCAGCCTTGATCTTGTCAATGATCTCATATACTTTCTCATTGCTCAAATCGCTGACAAAGGCATCGATGAGGAACTCTGTAATCTGCCCCTTGCCCGATATCGCCGTGTTGACGAATATCGGCTTGTAGCTGCATTTGTACGATAGGATAGGGCTCGCTCCAAACAGGATGGCATGGAACGCTCGCTCACTCTTCGTATTGATATATATGCAATCGAAGTAGTCGGACTGGATATCTGGTGTTGAGTCTATATCAACATAGCTGTCGATGGTGAGCACCATATCTCCACGTTTGTTTCTTTTTAGTCCAATCATTTCTTCTGGTTCTTTATTTTGGTTTGTCGGTCGAAATCAGCTTCGAACTTCTTACGACATTTTGATTCTTATCCACTGGGATGGTGTACATCGGCAGTGGTTTCGGATCGAGCATAGCGCTGATCTTGTTGATTCTCACTCTCACTGGCAGCTTGTTGCTCATCACCCATGCCGGAACTCTCTGGTTAGGGTTCAGTGTGAACACGGCAACCACTGCATTGGCATCATGCGAGAAGTTACTCTGCAGATGCTTCGGAATTTCCTCTACTCTCAGACCCACCATCTGCAGCTTGGCTTTCAGCTCCAGATCCTTGTTGATGATGATGTCTGCATCGTCAGGACTCTCCATATACTTCACCTTGTCGTTGGGTACGTAGGTGATTACTCCCAGATGGCATGCAGCGTAGTCGGTATGCTGGATAGTCATGACTTCCTGGCTCTTGAATACCAGCGTCCTGTCGCTTACATTGATCTTGGTGATATAGGCATCGGCTGGAGCGCAGCAGTAGTGTATCAGTCCCTGGCTGTAGATGCTCGTGTTGCTGGAGTACGGCATATCCGCATTGTTGGTGGCAGCACCTCTTCTAGCCATGAAGTTATAGGTGGTGTTCTTTGCCTTGGCGTAGATTTCCACCTTGTTTGCCTGCTTTCTGAGTTCTTCTTCCACTTCGGCAATCTCTGCATCCAGGGCATTGCGCTTGGTGTTGTCGGTGAGTCCGTAATAGATATCCGAACTCTCTGAAGCCTTCTGCTTTTTCAGTTCTGCCAGACGGGTACGGAGCACCGGAATCTCTTCCTTTGCCAGTTGTGCCTGTACCTCCATATCGTGCGTTTCCTTTACAGCCGAAGGCAGGATGTTGGGGTCATACTGGTTCACGATGTTTCCCAGCAGCACGTATGAGTAGAGGGTGTCACCCTTGTGTACCACCTCGCCTATTTCCTTGTTCACCTTCAGAATGTAGATGTCGTCAACTGCCGAAATCGGGTTCTCATCGATGGTGATGTATCCGTCGTAGATGACCCATATCATTCTTGTGATGATATAGTATGCCGCCAGTACGATGACGAGCAGGAAGATCAGCGCGAAGATGACCTGCTGTCTTGCCAGTCGGTGGCTCTGCGACTTGAGCATGTCTGACATTGCCTGTTCCTGCGGCGTGCTATTATATTGAAACTCATTCATAGTTCTATTTCCCTGAAAATAGTATTGTTGTCGTAGATGCTGACTGCCTTCTCGATATTGATGATGGCAAGTCCGCGGTTTAACATCAGCTTATACATTCTCTCCATGCTTTCGAGGAATCCCGTATATTCGTCCATTCTCATCAGGTAGTTGTACCCCTGCTTCTGGTTCTTGTAGGCAAATCTTCTCATATCGATGTATTTGCCGGTCTGTTCTATATGGAACGCCTCTGTGGCGATGGCGTGGTTCAAATTCTCTATTCTCTTCAGCAGGATGCCAACCGACTGTTTGATCTCCTTGACGTCGGTGCTTCTGCTGCTTCTGATGATTTCCTTTTCCGTTTCGAGAGCCTTGCGCTTGCGTGGATTCTCGTTGTAGATCGGGATGGTGAACCGCACTCCGATATCACCATTGTTGCTTATCTTGTTGTTGCTTTGCCAGTAGGATGACCATCTGGCGAAAGGCGTGATTCTTGTTGTCGATAAGTAATTCGCCAACTTGCTGTCGTTGTCGGCAATCTGTTCCTTTATCATCACGATTCTTGCATCGATGCTTTCCTCGTCGATGTGGCGCCAGAGAGCTGTTGTATCTACCAGAATCCGGGTTGGCCTGATGCGGTAGATGGGCTTGTTGGAGATGTCTCGGTCGGAGCAGAGGATGGAGATATCATATTCTGCTGCCAGTTTCTCGTTCATCACCTTCAGCATTTTGTCGTTGCTGATTCGGTCTTTCTCCAGCATATATTGGTATGCCTCGTTCATGATGTCGAGGTTGTCCAGTCGGTGAGCGATGATGGTACCGATGTAGAAGTTATATTGTTCGGTCAGCTCTTCAGCTGCCTTTTCATAGATGTCTGCAGTCATTCTCTTCTTGCTTTGCAGCCTGGAGAGTTCGTTAGCCAAAGCTACTTTGGCTTTCTTTTCCTTGCCCTGGTAGAACTTGCTGTTGATGATGTTCCATCCCAGTTCGGCCTGGGTCTTTACCTTGTATTTGGATACCTGGTCTTCGTTGTCGTTGTCGGCATCGAAGTAGGCATCGGGTCTGGCATATACCTGTCCGGTTACTTCCAGTCCGTGGTGTCTTGCTATTGCCAGTTGCTCGTGGGCAGTCTTAGACCAGTAGAGCGAGTCTGTGTTTCTGATGTCAGCCGTGTGCTGACTGTTGAGTCCCAGGTTGATGACCGGGGATTTTACCCAGATAGGGTGGTTGAGTAGGGTATCGAGTTGTGCGAAACGATTCTTGAAGTGCTTGAGTACATTTTCATTTTTCAGATTTTCATAAACGAGCATCTTCGGGCTGAATGCTTTTTTCAGGGTCTTTTGCTTCAGATTTTGAGCCATAACACCCCTTCCTCCGATAGTTATCAGAAGAACAGCAGTAGTGTATAGTATCAATTTTCGCTTCATCATTCTCTTAGTTTAAACACTATGAATGCAGCCGCAAGCTGTTGCAGCTGCATTCAACTAGTGTCTCTTGATTTTATAAAAATCTATATTGCTTTTTGAGCAATCATTCTTATTTACCGAGGTTCAACTTAAATACCTGCATGCGACTTCTACCGTATGCTACATAGATATAGCCGTTATATACAGTAACATAGTTGGCAGATTTTTCAACGATTCTATGTGCTACAACTTTGTGTGTATTCTTATCGATTACCACAATTCCGTAAGAGCCGTATGCCAGATAAACGTAGTTGTCGTCAACGAAGCATCCGTTGCAGAGAGCCTTCCACTTATCATCTTTATTCTTTGGATTTGGCATCTGATAGTGCCATTGCTCGTTGCCATTCATGTCATAAACATAGAGACCGGCAGCTCCAAGACAAGCATAGATCTTATTATCTTCAACGGCAATTACATTCTTACCATCATTAGGCTCGATGCTTACATTGGTAGGGAATGTCTTGGTATTTTCGAAATCCTCACTCTTCTTATTGATGATTTCGATGGTCGCAGGGATTCCCACTTGGGTATCTTTGTTTCTTTCATTCAGATAAAGACACACAATTTTTCCATTGCCCATAGCTACGTGCTTAGCCTTTCCTGGTTTCCTGTATGTATTCACCTCGTTCATGGTGGTTGCGTCATATACGGTATAACCTTCTGTTGTTGCAACAATCAGGTGGTTGGTATCGTCATTGTAAACCACGCAGTTCTCATCGTAACCCTTATACTCTGCTTTAGCTGGTTTCAGCTGTACATAGTTCAATGGTTGCTTGATGGTAACTTCATTTCCGTCATTGCTGGTTATTTCCATCGATTCGTCAGCTAGCATGTGGTCTTTTCTGATGTCCATATATGCCAGCATAGCACCTTTCTTGCTAGAGCTACCAGGAAGGAAGATCTTTCTTTCGTCACTGTTCAATTTGGTTGCCAGAATGTGGTTGAAATCGAGGGTTCTTTCCGAATCATAGATGTACTGTTTCAGTACAGCCTGATCATTTTCCACTGGTGCCATCACCTCAATACATCCTCCATGAGAATACGCTGTATTATCCTTCTGGTTCTGGTTGGTATGGTATGACATGTAGAGATAACCATTGAGTGGCATGATGCCTGTTGCAGAAATCTGATGTGTATGCTCTGGCTCCACTGAAGTAATCAGGTCCAAACCTGGTTTTGGATTAGGTGTTGGTTCTGGTTTTGGAGTTGGAGTAGGAGTTGGCTCTGGCTCCGGTTCTGGTGATGGCTTTGGATCTGGATTCTCCCATCCTGGATTATCGCAATCAGTGGTAGGGTTAATGACAACCTCGCTCTTGGTTACTTCGTTTGTCACAAACATGTTGGCATCTGTGAATCTTACATTAACCTTCTGCCCATTTACATAGAATGATCCAACTGCTACAATCTGTGGGTTGTTTTTGCCTGGCGTAGAGAACATCTTTACCTCATAGTAAGTCTCACCTTCATCATTTTTTTGTGGAGCACCATTGTTGAAGTAGAACTTATCTGCCTTTATAACCGCCTTGGCGCCATCGCCCTCCAGAATACTATAGCTGGTGTCGTTATTGTATGATGCAAATTCACCAGAGCAATTGACGTAACTTTGGGCAGAAAGAATGAGTCTGGCTCCTGAATTCTGAGTGAATTTTGAACACTCCAGATATTTGGCGTGTAAAGCTGAATGATCGTTGAGGTTCACTTCGCCTGCAATTTTAGCACCACATCCAGAGTAGAGGACAGAGCTGTTGGTTAATTCTAACCTTTTTGCTGTAATTTTACCATCAACATTCAACTTTGTTTTATTGTCGAGCTTAAATTCGCTTTCTCCCAGATTCAAATCACCTTTGATATTGATGATTCCGTTTCCTGGATAGAAATTCTTAGCTGTAACATTACCGCCGATATAGGCTTTGCCTGCAATAGATACGTTTTTATCTTCAGCATTCAGACTTTGAGATGTTCTAAATGTATGGTTTATTTCAATTCTATCTTGTTTGGTTTCAATGTTTCCGTAAACGTCGGCATTACAACATTTACCAACGTTGCCGTATGTGTCGATGATCTTTCCTCCTGAAAGAACAATTACAGTAGGAATATTATTCTCATTAGCATTCCAAGTCAGTGTTGCTCCAGAACAAACGTATATTGTTGTTCCTGCTACATTCATTCCATCTGTTGACATATTACCAGATTTAAGAACATATACACCTCCACTATGCATTTCATTCGATTTGTCTGTCAATGTTGCCAAATCTACCGCGTCAGCAGGAACTGTAGGTTCTGTAGGCATCTCAATTACGCCTTCAAAGATGCTAGAATTACTGTCATCAATTGTTCTTGTAGCCTTAGTTGTACTTGCAGCTTTCTTTTTGTAATTGATTACCTGAGTAGCAAGTGTCTGTGCATCTGTAGTTGAAACAACGGTGCTACCAACGATTTTTGGATTCATGATTGATGATCCTTCTGTTCCATTATCGTTATTGCTATCACTACAAGAAGCGAGGAGCAATGCTGCAAAACTAAATGTTGCAAGTTTTATATTCAATGCTTTCATTTTAGCTTTCTGTTTCGTTGTTATTTATTGATAATTAGCGGATAACCTTAATGTTAGCTTTAGCTAGTTTGTTTCTGATTTGCTAGTTAAGCTTGGAATAAGGTTTGTTCTCCCTCACTCAAATGTGAGAGTGAGGGAAGAACAAAAGAGTTATTATTCTTTCGTTGTTGTCAGCTTGAATACCTGGATACGGCTCTTACCATATGCTACATAGATATTCTCACCATCAACAGCTACATAGTTGGCTGACTTTTCCTTAGGAGCCTTACGGTGGCAGATTTCTTTGCCAGTACTCTTGTCTAATACAACGAGTCCATAGCTACCGCATGCCAAATATACATAGCTGTCATCAACTGCAATACCGTTGGCACAACCCTTTACCTCGCCTGGTCGCTTATTGTCAGCAGAGTTAGAGATTGTTGGGCACTTAAAGTACTCCTGATTTACAGTACTACCTGAAATCTTAGCTACACCGTTCTCACCCTTGCAGACGTAGATGTCGCCATTAGCCTTGTCAACAGCTACAACTGCTTTGTTGCCATTTGGCTCAACAGCACCAACTTGGTAAGTCTTCTCAGCAGTTTCCATATTAGAACTGTTGTAAACGTTCAACGTGCCATCCTCTGTCAATGCATAGATCTTGTTGTTTACTGTAACAACGTGTTTGCCAACAGAGGAACCGTAGTTTTCAAAGCTGCCATCTTTGTCGAATACTGTGAAACCTTTGGTTGTTGCTAATACATGGTCTGTGCCGAATGCTGCAACGCAGTTGGCATCTATCTTGCTGTTCTTCTTGTCAACAGCATTGAGTACCATGTTGTCGCTAATGCCTGAAGCAGTAAGTTCAATCTCACCCATGAAAGCACCGACAGCTGTTCCTTCTGCTGAGCCATTGCCCTGCTGGCTACCAGCGAGGTAAAGCTTGTTTCCATCAACAATCAGGTGGTTGTAGTCGATTCTGTCAGCCTTCTTGCTTTGCTCGATAGTCAACTTTTTGTTGCCTTCAGTCATTCTGGCAACCTCAATGTTGCCACCTGCTACATCGTTACCATTAGTATGGTATGAAACGTAGAGCAAGCCGTTCGCTGCTGGCTGAATACATGTTGCAGACTGACCGTCACTAGGATCTTCTGAAGATGCAATCAAATCGAGCTTCTTGCTAGTGACTAACTTTGAAGCATCACCCTTCCACTCATAACCATAGTTCTTGTTGTTTTCATCCTTAAAATCAACTTTGTTCTCGGTAGTCTTGTCATAGTCGATATATGTTGCCTGGATAGCAAGATCCTCGAATGTATTCAACTCTGTAGAGCCATTGAAGCACTTTGTAAACTGGAACAGAAAACATGAGTTATTGCCACTGGTCTTGAATGAAAGGATTCTCTCATTGCCCTTGTTTTCGAACTTATCAGCCTTGATTACTGCTACAGCGTTGTCTTCTGCCAACTCAATCTGACCCTGGTTGCTGTTGTCTGTTACCAAGTTGTTGACGTTTATTACGTTCTTGTTGCTCAAATGAATGGTGCAATTGCCATTCAAGTTCAGAGTTGCATTGCCAGGGATGGTTTTACCGTTCTCGTCTTTCTGCTGTGAACCATCAGCATTCTGGTTGTTTGTAACATTGATGTAGTTGGCAGAAATATAAGCACCGTCATTTACGTTCATAGTACCCAATACCTTGATGGCTGAGTTTTTGCCAGCTTCCAAGTAGCCATCTACGTTGAGGTTCTGAGCCTTCAGGAAGCCCTCTATGCCTAACTGACTTTTAATGTTTACAGTACCGTTGTTGAAGATATTAGATGTGGTGTAAATACTTGCACCATTCTCGATGTTCAACTCAGTGGCACGGATAGAACCCTTGATGTAAGCATTTGCATGAGCACCGAAAGTAATCTTCTGGGTAGGAGTGATACTCTTTTCCTTTTCTGCAGCAGTAGTTTCTTTGATAGCTCCAAGACCTGTTACCAAATTCTTGCCATCATTTGTAGTGCCTGTAAAATTAGCGTAAAGTTCACCATTGATGTTGATGTCATCAGTAGCAACAAACTTGTTCTTGGCATCTGTGCAGAATACGGTGTTGCCTTGTGCTATCATTTCGCCAGTGCCGGTATATTTCAAAGTAGCGCTACTCAGCAATACGATGGTAGTGTTGGTCATCTTTGTTGTATTATCGTACTCGAAAGTAGAGCCTCCGTGTACAAAGATAGTAGCACCATCGATAGTCTTACCAGCGAAGTTAAGGCTCTTATTGCCGGTAATTGCATAGTTCTTGTTTGTGAGGTCAGCTTCTTTATTGAGCTGCTTTGCGTTTTCCTCTTTAGGAGCATCTTTGAAAGCAGGAAAAATAGAGCTTCCAGCTCTTGTGTTAAGGAAGAACTTTCTTGCCTTAGCTGTTGAGTTCTTGTAGTTTACAACACGGCTGTTATCTACATTCTGTGATGCAAGCGTAATTGTAGTGCGGTCAACTACGTTCATGTTTGAACCACCTGTAGGATCGCTATTGCTGTCGCTACATGATGCGAAAACGAATGCCGCCAAACCGATGGCAGCAAGCTTGGAATTGATTACCTTCATATCTATTAATAGTTTTAATTTTATTTTAGACTTTATTATCTTTACTTTTACTTCATTATTACCTTTACTTTTACTTATTTTTAAGTTCTGTTCGAATAATCGCTTTTTAAGTTCAGTTCGGACACTTATTTTTAAGTTCAGTTCGAATAATAAATGTTTTTTTAGCAGGTGTTAGGGCAACTGCAAAGTGCGAATGCTAAGCCATTACTCTTCTATCTGCAAATTCACGGTGCAAATATACTGTAATTATTGCAAATAGAGTAGATTTACGGGTTAAATATTCTTAAAACGGAAAATCTTTTGTACTGAGTGCTATGGAGTTACCTTTTGTTAGCGATAACGAAGTTGTGAAAAAGCCTAAAAATCCAGGTATGTTTCTTATGGTATCATATATGTTTCAAAAGTATGCGACGTTGGCTTGTGCCTTACTTGCTGTTCAAAAGAGCCTTACGTAACGTTCAATTAAGCCTAACGTAAACCTTAATTGAGGCTTATTTGGATGGTAAGTAAGGCTCTTTTGCAAGGCATTTGTGGCTCTTTTTGCAATCTTTTTGTGCTTTTTTGCAACCTTTCGGGTTTCTTTTGCGTCTAAGCATCAGAATATAGAAAATTTAAAATCGAAAGAGTATGAAAACAATGAGTATTTGGGTTGCTTCGGCAACTTTGTTTCTTGCCTCTATGGGCATCTGTTCCTGCAGTATGGGTTCTACTACCTCTTCTGAAATGAGAGGAAGCCTGGAGTTTACGCAGGATGATTTGAGAGAAAAGCCTTTCAAGGCTATCGACGTGGATATGGTTGCCAGTGTCTATTATACACAGAACGACGGCGATGAATGCAGCGTTCGACTGGATTACTCTGCCATCAAGGATACTGAGTTCGTTCAGAAACTCAAGGAGAAACTCAAAGTGGTTTATCGTGACGGCGAGGTGAAAATCGGACTCACCGGAAGACTCAAGGTGCCTGCCATGTGCAGCTCTGAAAAGAATAGACTCAAGATTTATATCACCAGCCCCGACCTGGTGAAGATTACACAGGAAGGCGTGGGCTCTTTCTATGCCAAGACCATCAACAGCGACCGACTGGAAATCGATAACGAGGGCGTAGGCTCCGTTAACATCGACAAGATTCTCGCCAACAAACTGGAGGTTACCAACGAGGGCGTGGGTTCCGTCACCATCGATGAAGCCAAGGGCGATGTGATGAAGATTGATAACGAAGGCGTAGGCTCCGTTAAAGTGGGCCGCGTGGCTATGGGCGACCTGAAGGTGGATAACGAGGGTGTAGGCTCCGTGAAGCTTGATTTCTTCAAGGGAGGCAACCTGAAGATTAACAACGATGGTGTGGGCAAGGTTAGCGCCAAGGTGGATTGCCAGATTCTGAACGTTGATCTGGATGGAGTAGGCGGTGTGCATCTGAGCGGCGTTACTGGCAAATATACCCGTCACAAGGATGGAGTGGGAAGCATCTCTGACGGAGGACTGAAAGTCGGAAATTAACGTAAGCTGCTGAAAATCATAATAATAAAGGCTGTGAGAATGAGCGCTGAAGCCAAATTGCGAAGTATGAGCAATTCGGCTTCGGCTAACATTCTTCTTATTTTTCTATTTTTTCTTTTATTTATTTTTAAAGAAATTCTCTATTAGACATCTTTAACAATTGAAGTGCTTCAGAAGCGCTCTCTGAAAAGGTTCAAAAAGAACAATTAGAAGTCCCACTTCATACCCAGGCAAGGGCGAACCTTTGCTCCATCGGTGCTGCCGAAATTATTCGTAATCTCTACTTCACCACCCAGACTCAGGTTCTCGCAGCCGAGGTGCTGACCTACGTTGTACCAGAGCTGTGGCTCGGTGATGAATACCGTGTGGCGGGTCTTTGCCTGTCCGTCGCCATCGAATGTGGCGTGGGTCTCCCACCAGAAATCAGCGAAGCCGTCAAACTTCAAACCCTTTACGCCGAAAAGGTCGTTGCAGGTCCATACGGCTGTCAGCTGCATCGGAACATTCTGGTCTTTCTTGCGGATGGTCTTGTAGAGCACATCCAGATTCAGGGTGTTCTTGTAGGTGGCATCGTGAATGAGATACTCCACACCGAAGAGCCATGCGTTGTTGATAGGGTAGTTCTTGGTGATACCGCCATTGTACTCAGCATGCAGACTCCAGTTTTTCAGGCTTGAATCCTTCCAGAAATTCAGTGCGCGCGAAATCTCGGTGTAGGTTCCGCCCAGGGAAACATTGTCGCTGTTGGGGTCCATCTTGTCGTAGTTGAAGTCGTGGTCAACGAAGAAATACGTGCTTCCCCATTTGTCCTGCTTGAACATCTCCAATGTCAAAGTTACATACTTGCGGTCGGTGCCGAAATCATAGAGCACCTGAGCGTTGGTCTGGGCTAATGCCTTGCTTGTAGGAAGCAATGCCAATGCCATGAAAACCAGGCTTTTCAGCTTTTTCATAAATCTTTTTCTTTAAATATTAAAATGTTGTTTGAATGATATCTTGAAAATCAAAAAAGAGGCCACGGATATCACATCCACAGCCTCTCCAACCTTATAAAATCTAATGACTCGCCTAATAGGCGAATAGAGGATAATCCTTCATGGTTTCGTTCACCTTCTCGCGAACACGGGCAATCACCTTCTCGTCTTCAGGAGCATTGAGCACTTCCTCGATGAGTTCGGCGATGAGGTGCATCATGTCTTCCTTGGCGCCACGGGTTGTCATAGCCGCTGTTCCGAGACGGATTCCTGAGGTCTGGAAGGCTGAACGTGAGTCGAACGGAACCATATTCTTATTTACTGTGATATCGGCAGCAACGAGAGCATTCTCGGCTACCTTACCTGTAAGATCTGGATATTTTGAACGCAGGTCAACGAGCATGGAGTGGTTGTCTGTACCACCGCTCACGATGCCGAAACCGCGACCTATCAGGTCGTCAGCCAGCACGGCTGCGTTCTTCTTCACCTGAGCTGCATACTCCTTCCATGAAGGCTGCAAGTTCTCGTTGAAGGCCACAGCCTTGGCTGCGATGACGTGCTCCAGCGGACCGCCCTGCTGGCCAGGGAATACGGCTGAATTCAGGAGCATGCTCATCTTCTTCACCTCGCCCTTCTTGGTAGTCAAGCCCCAAGGATTCTCGAAGTCCTTACCCATGAGGATGATACCGCCACGAGGACCACGCAGGGTCTTGTGGGTGGTAGAAGTAACGATGTGTGCATACTTCAATGGGTTATCGAGCAGTCCGGCTGCAATGAGTCCGGCTGGGTGAGCCATATCAATCATCAGGAGGGCACCCACCTCGTCGGCAATCTTGCGCATGCGGGCGTAATCCCACTCACGGCTGTAGGCGCTACCGCCACCGATAATCAGCTTAGGCTTGTGCTCCAGCGCCAGTTTTTCCATCTCGTCGTAATCCACGCGGCCTGTCTCCTTGTTCAGGTTGTAGCCGATAGGGTTGTAGAGGATGCCCGAAGTGTTGACGTGGCTACCATGAGAAAGGTGACCACCATGGTCGAGGTTCAGTCCCATAAAAGTATCGCCCGGCTTCAAAACGGCGAGCAGAACGGCAGCGTTGGCCTGTGCACCTGAGTGAGGCTGCACGTTGGCATACTCAGCGCCGAAGAGTTTCTTGACGCGCTCGATGGCGAGGTTCTCCACGATATCCACCACCTGGCAGCCACCATAGTAGCGTTTGCCAGGCAGACCCTCGGCATACTTGTTGGTAAGGTAAGAACCCATAGCGTTCATCACCTCGTCACTTACGAAATTCTCAGAAGCAATCAGCTCCATACCCTTCAGCTGACGCTGATGTTCTCTTTCGATTAAGTCGAAAATCTCTTGATCTTTTACCATTCTTTATACTTTTATGGTTGATATTAATGAATTCGGGTACAAAAATAAGCAATATCTCTCAAACTACCAAATAATTTGAAGTATTTTGAGTGATATTGCTTACTTTTTGTTATATTTCTATTGAAAAACTACTTGCAAAGCTCCACTTTGCCCAGTTTCTGCTCCTTGTCGCAGTAGTGGCAGCGCACGATGCCCTGCACCTTGTCTACGGTGTGGAAGAGGGTCTGCATAGGCTCGTTGTTGGTGATGCACTTAGGGTTGTTGCACTTTACGATGCCCTTCAGCGTATCAGGAGTCTTGACGGTCTTCTTCTCTACGATTTCGTAGTCTTTGATGATACTCAGTCCGATGTTAGGCGCAACGACAGAGAGTCGGTTGATTTCCTCATCGGTAAAATACTTGTTGGCAACCTTGATGATGCCCTTCTTGCCAATCTTCTTGCTTGGCAGGTTGTAGCCGATAGTAACAGGAGTCTCCATCTTCTCCAACTGGAGCAGATTTACTACCTGATAGGTCTTTTCGGCTGGTATATGGTCGATTACGGTACCGTTCTCGATAGCCGCAACCACTAATTGACTTTTATTGTTTCCCATCTGTCTATTAACTATAAACTATTAACTATAAACTACTCAATAATGGTCTTATCGTTCTTCACATCCTCCAGTGTGATGCCGAGGCAGTGGCAGAAGATAGCCTCACGGGCATAGAGACCGTTCTGTGCCTGCTGGATGTAGTATGCGTGTGGATCGTCATCCACATCGTATGCAATCTCGTTCACACGTGGCAGCGGATGCATGATCTTCATGTTCTCCTTTGCCTTGCAGAGCATGTCGCGCTTCAGGATATACACGTTCTTGACGCGCTCGTATTCCATCAGGTCGCTGAAACGCTCCTTCTGCACACGGGTCATGTAGAGAATGTCGGCGTCGGCAATCACGTCTTCGTTGAAATCCTCATGCTCCACGTACTTGATGTTATGCTCCTTGCAGTAGAGTTTATACTCCTCAGGCATGGCAAGTTCCTTAGGTGCGATGAAGTGGAAGGTAGGGTTGAAGTGGCGCATGGCGGTGATAAGTGAGTGAACGGTGCGGCCATACTTGAGGTCACCCACAAGATAGATGTTCAAGTTCTCCAGGGTACCCTGGGTCTTGAAGATAGAGTAGAGGTCGAGCAAGCACTGTGATGGATGCATGTGTGCACCGTCGCCTGCATTGACGATAGGCACTGGAGCCACCTCGCTGGCATACTGTGCTGCGCCTTCGATGAAGTGGCGCATGGCGATAACATCAGCATAGTTGCTCACCATGAGGATGGTATCCTTGAGCGTTTCGCCCTTGGTGGTGCTGGAAGTCTTGGCATCAGAGAAGCCGATGACACGGGCACCGAGGCGGTTGGCTGCGGTTTGGAAACTGAGCTGTGTACGAGTAGAAGGCTCGAAGAAAAGGGTCGCAACGACCTTTCCCTTCAACAGCTCCCTGTTAGGATGCTTTTCAAACTCCTGCGCCATTTCGAGGAGGTACATGATTTTCTCCTTCGAGAGGTCTGCAATTGTCACAAAATTATGTTTTTCCATTTGAATTTTGATTGAATGTTCTAAAATCGCCCCCAAAGTTACATATAATTTCTGATTTATGTGCGATATTTCAAAAGTTTTATGTATTTTTGCACAAATATTAGAAGAAATAGACAATGTATTTGAAGAAATAGACGAAGAAATAGACAATGAGAAGACATTTTATCTATACGTTATGGGGCATTTTTGCCGCCGGAATCGTGAGTGTGGCACTTGCCTTCATGGCCATCTGGTTTGGCTGGATTGGCTACATGCCCGACATCGAGGATTTGCAGAATCCTATCAGCAGATTCGCCACGCAGGTGTACTCTGCCGACGGGAAGGTGCTTGGTACATGGAACCTGAACAAGGAAAACCGTATCGTGATTCCTTACAAGAAGATGTCACCTTATTTAATAAAGGCACTCGTTGCCACGGAGGATGAACGATTCTACGAGCATTCGGGCATCGACTTCCGTGCGCTGGGGCGTGCCATCGTGAAGCGCGGCATCCTGGGTCAGACCAATGCCGGAGGTGGAAGTACCATCACGCAGCAGCTTGCCAAGCAGCTCTATTCCGAAAAGGCATCGAGCACGTTGGAGCGACTGCTGCAGAAACCGATAGAGTGGGTCATCGCCGTGAAACTGGAACGGTACTATACCAAGGAGGAAATCCTGGCACTCTATCTCAACTACTTCGACTTCCTGCACAATGCCGTGGGCATCAAGACGGCGGCAAACACCTATTTTAATAAGGAGCCGAAAGACCTGACCCTCACCGAGGCAGCTACGCTCATCGGACTCTGCAAGAACCCGTCGCTCTTCAACCCGGTGCGCTATCCGGAGCGTGCCCGCGACAGAAGAAACGTGGTGCTCTCGCAGATGGAGAAGGCGGGCTATCTGAGCAGCAGCGAATACAGCCAGTATGCGGCTGAACCGCTCACGCTCAACTTCCACCGCACCGACCACAAGGACGGTTCTGCCACTTATCTGCGTGAATATCTGCGCAAATATATGATGGCTACCCGCCCTGAGAGGAAGGATTATGCATCGTGGAACTATGCGCAGTTTGTTACCGATTCCATCCTCTGGAACACCGACCCATTGTTTGGCTGGTGCAACAAGAACTATAAGAAGGATGGTTCGCCATACAATATCTACAGCGACGGATTGAAGGTGTTTACCACCATCGACAGCCGCATGCAGCGATATGCCGAAGAGGCCGTGTATCAGCATGTGGCACGCTATCTGCAGCCAGCCTTCAGCAAGGAGGTGGCACGCAAGCCTAGTTCGCCATACAGCGACAAGCTGACGCCGAAGCAGATTAAGGTGATATTGAACCGCAGCGTGACTCAGAGTGAGCGCTATCGCCAGATGAAGGAGGATGGATTCTCGGCTGACGAAATCCATGCAGCCTTCAGGAAGAAGATTCCGATGACCGTGTTCACCTATCACGGAGATATCGACACGGTGATGAGTCCGCTGGATTCCATCCGCTATTACAAGACCTTCCTGCGCAGCGGTTTCATGAGCATGGACCCTAAGACGGGTGCCGTGAAGGCGTATGTGGGAGGATTGGACTATACTCACTTCATGTACGACATGGTGAGTCTGGGAAGAAGACAGGTGGGTTCTACCATCAAGCCATTCCTCTACAGTCTGGCGATGTCTAACGGATTCTCGCCTTGTGATATGGCTCCTAATCGCCAGCAGACCTATATGGTGGCTGGCAGACCATGGACGCCTAGAAATGCCAACCATTCGAGATACGGCCAGATGGTTCCGCTGAGCTGGGGATTGGCGCAGAGTAACAACTGGATAAGTGCTTATCTGATGAGCAAACTGAACCCGTCGCAGTTTGTCCAGCTCTTGCACGACTACGGTATCAACAACCCTGATATTCACGCTTCTATGAGCTTGTGTCTGGGTCCGTGCGAGGTGAGCGTGAGCGAGATGGTGAGTGCCTATACCGCCTTTGCCAACCACGGCATCCGTACGGCTCCGATGTTCGTGAGCCGCATCGAGGACAACGAGGGTAACACCATCGCCACCTTCCAGCCGAGAATGAACGAGGTGATCAGTGCCGACAACGCCATGAAGATGCTCTACATGATGATGGGCGTGGTGGATAACGGTACGGCAGGACGCCTGCGCTACAGATATAAACTGGAGGGACAGATTGGTGCCAAGACGGGTACCACCAACAACAACAGTGATGGTTGGTTCATCGCCTTTACGCCGCAGCTGGTGAGCGGTTGCTGGGTAGGCGGCGAGGAGCGTGATATCCACTTCGATTCGATGAGTATGGGTCAGGGTGCCACCATGGCATTGCCTATCTGGGCTATCTTCATGAAGAAGGTTTATGCCGACCCATCGCTGGGCTACAGTCCTACCGTGAAGTTCGATATGCCAGCCGATTACAACCCATGCTATCATGCGGGCAGCGGCGGCGAGCAGGACACCTTTGAGAAGGTGGATGCCATCGACGAAGTATTTGAATAAAAGGCTTGGGGGTATTCCCCAAGGCATCATAAAAAAGGCTATCCGCCGTTTTTGCCTCTATTTCTTTTAAATAGTGCAAAAATGGCGGATGTTTTTTGTTTATCTGCAATATTTTTTGTATTTTTGCAAAGTTTTAGGGCAATAGTGCGCTGCGGGCATGAATGCTGGCTGCAAGCCCTGGCATCTGACAATGAGAAAATAATAAAAAAACATTATAATGAACGTTTCATACAAATGGCTTAAAGAATACGTCGATTTCGACTTGACACCACAGGAGACTGCCGATGCGCTGACCTCTTGCGGACTCGAAGTGGACGCTTTGGAGGAAGTTCAGTCTATCAAGGGTGGACTGAAAGGTCTTTACGTAGGTAAAGTGTTGACATGCGAGGCGCATCCTAACAGCGATCACCTCCACGTAACAACCGTTGACTTGGGCAAGGGCGAGCCACAGCAGATTGTCTGCGGTGCGCCTAACGTGGCTGCCGGTCAGAAGGTAATCGTTGCCGACCTGGGCTGCGTGCTCTACGACGGCGACCAGAGTTTTACCATCAAGAAGAGCAAGCTGCGCGGTGTGGAGAGCTTGGGTATGATCTGCGCTGAGGATGAGATTGGCGTGGGTACTTCTCACGACGGTATCATCGTGCTCCCTGAGAATGCACCTGTAGGTCAGCCTGCTGCCGAGTACTATCACCTGGAGAGCGACTGGCTCATCGAGATTGATATCACTGCCAACCGTGCCGATGCACTCGGCCACTGGGGCGTGGCTCGCGACCTCTATGCCTGGTTGAAGCAGAACGGCTATGAAACCAGTCTGCATCGCCCATCTTGCGATGAATTCGTAGTAGACAACGAGGAGCTTCCTATCGAAGTAGAGATTGAGAACACCGAGGCTTGCAAGCGCTATGCCTGCGTTAGCATCACCGACTGCGAGGTGAAGGAAAGCCCTAAGTGGTTGCAGGATAAGCTGAACATCATCGGCTTGCGTCCAATCAACAATATCGTGGATATCACCAACTACATCATGATGGCATACGGCCAGCCATTGCATTGCTTCGATGCCGATATGGTTACCGGTCATAAGATTGTAGTCCGCACCCAGCCAGAGGGTACCAAGTTCGTGACCCTGGATGGTGAGGAGCACACCCTGGGTGAGCACGACCTGAGCATCTGCAATGCTGAGGAACCAATGTGTATCGCAGGTATCTTCGGCGGTAAGGGTTCCGGTACTTACGAGACCACCAAGAGCGTGGTTCTGGAGAGTGCTTACTTCCACCCAACATGGATTCGCAAGAGCGCTCGCCGTCATGGCTTGAGTACAGATGCCAGCTACCGTTTTGAGCGTGGCGTAGATCCAAACGGACAGATTTATGCATTGAAGCAGGCTGCTATCCTCTGCAAGCAGTTGGCTGGCGGCAAGATTTCCATGCAGATCAAGGATGTATATCCAGAGCCAATGCAGGATTTCCCAGTTCGCCTGAACTATGAGTATGCGCATCGCCTCATCGGTAAGGAGATTGGTGCTGAGACCATCAAGAACATTGCCACATCTCTCGAAATGAAGATCGTGAAGGAGGATGCTGAGGGCATCGACCTCCTGGTTCCTGCTTATCGTGTAGACGTTCAACGTCCTTGCGACGTGGTAGAGGATATCCTCCGTATCTACGGATATAATAATGTGGAGATTCCAACCCAGTTGAAGAGCTCCCTGACTGTTCAGGGCGATGAGGACAAGGCTTACCACAGTCAGAACCTCGTGGCAGAGCAGTTGGTAGGCGAGGGCTTCATGGAGATTCTCAACAACTCTCTGACCAAGATTAGCTACTACACAGACCTGGAGCTGAACAAGTATCCAATGGAGAACGTAGTGAAGGTGATGAACCCATTGAGTGCAGATCTCGGCGTGATGCGCCAGACCATGCTCTTCGGCGGTTTGGAGAGCATAGCCCGCAACATCAACCACAAGAGCCAGAACCTGAAGTTCTTCGAGGTGGGTAACACCTATATATATAATAAGGAGAAGTGGAGCGAGGAGAGTCCTATCAAGGCTTACTCTCAGGAGGCTCACATGTCACTCTTCATCACCGGTAAGCGCGTAGAGGGCAGTTGGGCTCATGCAGATGAGCAGAGCAGCATCTACGAGCTGAAGGCAGTGGTAGAGAATATCCTCCGCCGTGTGGGTATGCCACAGAACAACCTGGTTATCAAGCACAGCGACAACAATATCTTTGCCAAGGGTGTGAACTACGAGACCCGTGCCGGCAAGGTATTGGTAGAGATGGGTATCCTGAGCAACAAGCTGAAGAAGGCATTCGACATTGAGCAGGATGTATTCTATGCTGATGTTCACTGGGATAACCTGGTGAAGACCGTGAAGAAGGTGAACCTTACTTACACAGATATCAGCAAGTATCCATCTGTGAGCCGCGACCTTGCACTGCTCGTTGACAAGAACGTAGAGTTTGCACAGATTGAGCAGATAGCCCATCAGACCGAGAAGAAGCTCCTGAAGAGCGTGGTTCTCTTCGACGTTTATGAGGGTAAGAACCTGCCAGAGGGCAAGAAGAGCTATGCCGTGAACTTCATCCTGCAGGATGAGGAGAAGACATTGAATGACAAGCAGATTGATGCCATCATGAAGAAGCTCATCGCCAACCTCACAGGCAAGCTCAACGCAGAACTGAGATAATGCAGAATGCGATTGACGCAGAATTAAGATAATATTATAAATAAAAAACGATAAACATTTAAAATTTTATTCCAATGGGAAGAGCATTTGAATATCGTAAAGCTACAAAGCTGAAAAGATGGGGCCACATGGCCAAGACATTTACTAAGTTGGGTAAGCAGATTGCTATTGCAGTAAAGGCAGGCGGTCCAGAGCCAGAGAACAACCCAACCTTGCGTGCTATCATCGCTAACTGTAAGCGTGAGAACATGCCTAAGGATAACATCGCTCGTGCCATCAAGAACGCTTGTGGCAAGGATACCAGCGATTACAAGGAGGTAACATACGAGGGATATGGCCCTCACGGAGTGGCTGTCTTCGTTGATACTCTGACAGACAACACTACACGTACTGTTGCTGACGTTCGTTCTATCTTCAACAAGTTCAGCGGCAACCTGGGTACAACTGGTTCTCTGTCTTTCCTCTTCGACCACAAGGCTGTGTTCACATTCAAGAAGAAGGAAGGTCTGGATATGGACGAGATGATTCTCGACCTGATTGACTACGGCGTAGAGGATGAGTTCGATGAGGATGAGGAGAACAACGAAATCACTATCTACGGTGCTCCTACAAGCTTCGGCGAGATTCAGAAGCACCTGGAGGCTGAGGGCTTCGAGGTAACTGGTGCTGAGTTCACCTACATTCCTAACGATTTGAAGGAGGTTACTGCCGAGGAGCGCGAGACTATCGACAAGATGGTTGAGAAGTTGGAGGAGTTTGACGATGTTCAGACTGTTTACACCAACATGAAGCCAGAGATTCCTGCAGACGCAGAATAAGCCTTATGTTGCAGCAAGAGAAACAGGATAAGTTGACCAAGGTTACTTATCAGACTCATGGTACCTGCTCTAAGTACATCTGTATCAGTGTTGATGAGGATGGAAAAGTGCAGGATGCCCAGTTCATCGGCGGTTGCGATGGCAACACCAAGGGCGTTTGTGCCTTGATTAAGGGTATGAAGGCAAAGGAAGTCATCGCCCGACTGAAGGGTATCACTTGTGGCAATAAGCCTACAAGCTGTCCAGACCAGTTGGCTACAGCCTTGCAGGAAATGGGATATTAATACAATAAAGAGGGTGTGTCATCAATCCATGACACACCCTCTTTCCTAATACTTGAAGACATCATCCAGCAGAATCTCCTTCGGATTCTTAGCTGAATAATAAACGAAGCGGAAGGTGAAGTGGGCATCCTTGTAAACCTTCAGACCAGGGTTGTTGTCTAATGCCTCTTTCTGAAGTTTGTGGAGCTTATCCTTGTTGGCATCAATTGCCTTCTTGTTGTCCGCTTTGTTGCGAAGAGTCATGTAATAAGAGAATACGCGGGTGTTCTTGTCAAATACGGCACTGTCTGTTCTGCTGTCATTTACGTATGGGGTAGGGCAGTATTTCTCAGTGTATTCCTTAGCCTCACGAACCGCCTTATCTTCCAGACTTTCAGTGCAAGATACGACCAAACTAGCTAAAAATATGCTATAAATTGCTTTTTTCATCATTATTATATAATTTTTTTGCAAAGATACGAAAAAAAATACTATCTTTGCACTCCAAAGAGAGAAAAATGTATGGAGAATATAAATAAGATAAGAAATTTCTGCATTATTGCACATATTGACCATGGTAAAAGTACCTTGGCAGACCGATTGTTAGAGAAAACTCAGACCATCAAGATTACTGAGGGTCAGATGCTTGATGATATGGACCTGGAGCGAGAGCGTGGTATCACCATCAAGAGCCATGCCATCCAGATGGAATACAAGGCAAAGGATGGAGACACTTATATCCTCAACCTCATTGATACTCCGGGACACGTCGATTTCTCATACGAGGTTTCTCGTTCCATCGCAGCGTGCGAGGGAGCGCTCTTGGTTGTGGATGCCACCCAGGGTGTCCAGGCCCAGACTATCTCTAACCTCTATATGGCTATTGAGCATGACCTGGAGATTATTCCGGTCATCAACAAGATAGATATGCCTTCGGCTATGCCGGAGGAAGTGGAAGATGAGATTGTGGATCTCATCGGTTGCAAGCACGAGGATATCCTCCGTGCATCCGGTAAGACCGGCGAGGGTGTCGAGGATGTTCTGGAAGCGGTGGTAAACCGTGTTCCGGCTCCTAAGGGAGATGACAAGGCACCACTCCAGGCTTTGATCTTCGACTCTGTATTCAACTCATTCCGTGGTATCATCGCTTACTTCAAGATTGAGAACGGTGTGATCCGCAAGGGCGACAAGGTGAAGTTCTTCAACACCGGAATGGAATATGATGCAGATGAGATTGGCGTACTGAAGATGGATATGATTCCCCGCAAGGAATTGGGTGCCGGTGAGGTAGGTTACATCATCTCGGGTATCAAGAATGCCACCGAGGTAAAGGTGGGTGATACCATTACCCACATCGCACGTCCTTGTGAAAAGGCGATTGCAGGATTCCAGGAAGTGAAGCCTATGGTCTTTGCCGGCGTTTATCCTATCGATCCTAGCGATTACGAGAATCTGCGTGCCTCATTGG
>ERZ1034847.253-NODE-253-length-27471-cov-6.274511_pt1 | contig 27471 bp, 24 predicted proteins | sample MGYA00520633_ERZ1034847 | MGnify/ENA primary metagenome ERZ1034847 (study PRJEB33766, sample SAMN09781732) | gut metagenome | biome: gut microbiome | host: Homo sapiens | place: Madagascar | study: EMG produced TPA metagenomics assembly of the PRJNA485056 data set... | reverse complement strand
CCTGCCAAGGGCTACGGGGATTTGATAGCATTTCTTTACTAACTTTCCATTTACAGCTTTGTGGTCCACTGGGACAGATCCCAGACCTGGGTAGCCAGGCCATCGTAGAATTCCGGCTCATGGCAGACCATGAGAATACTTCCCTTGTATTCTTTCAGTGCCCGTTTCAGCTCGTCTTTGGCATCCACATCCAGATGGTTCGTTGGCTCGTCCAGTAACAGAACGTTCGTGGCACGGTTCATGAGCTTGCAGAGTCTTACCTTTGCCTGCTCACCACCGCTGAGTACCTTTACGCGGCTCTCAATATGCTTTGTGGTCAGACCGCATCTGGCCAGAGCGGAACGCACCTCATACTGGGTAAACGCGGGAAATTCCTGCCAGATCTCTTCGATACAGCTGTTGTCACCGGAACCGGACATTTCCTGCTCGAAATAACCGATCTCCAGATAATCCCCCTGCTCCACTTCGCCGGACAGAGGCGGGATCAGTCCCAGAATGCTCTTCAACAGTGTGGTCTTACCGATACCGTTGGCACCGATCAGCGCTACCTTCTCGCCACGTTCCATGGACAGATTCAAGGGCTTGGACAGCGGCTCGTCATAACCGATGATCAGATCCTTTGTCTCGAAAATGATACGACCAGTGGTGCGGCCCTCCTTGAAAGAGAATTCAGGCTTCGGCTTCTCCGCAGCCAGCTCGATGACATCCATCTTATCCAGCTTCTTCTGGCGGGACATGGCCATGTTTCGGGTGGATACACGGGCCTTGTTTCTTGCTACGAAATCCCTCAAATCGGCGATCTCCTTCTGCTGACGATTATATGCGGCCTCCAGCTGGGATTTCTTCATGGCATAGACTTCCTGGAACTTGTCGTAATCGCCCACATAGCGGGTCAGCTCCTGATTGTCCATGTGATAGATCAGGTTGATGACACTGTTCAGGAAGGGAATGTCATGGCTGATCAGGATAAATGCGTTCTCATATTCATTCAGATAACGCTTGAGCCATTCGATATGTTCCGCATCCAGATAGTTGGTCGGCTCATCCAGCAGCAGAATATCGGGCTTTTCCAACAGAAGTTTGCCCAGCAGAACTTTGGTACGCTGACCACCTGACAACTCTGTCACATCACGGCCCAGGCCGATATCCATCAGTCCCAGAGCTCTTGCCACTTCCTCCACTTTGGCATCGATCATATAGAAATCATGCATAGTCAGCAGATCCTGGATTGTTCCCAGGTCTTCCATGTACTGTTCCAGTTCTTCCGAGGTGGCATCTCCCATTTTGTCACAGATTTCATTCATCTGTGCTTCCATATCGTATAAGAAATCAAAAGCGGAAGCCAGTACCTGACGGATCGTCATACCGGGGGTCAGCACTGTATGCTGGTCCAGATAGCCGACGCGGACATTCTTCGCCCATTCCACTTTGCCCTCATCCGGCATCAGTTTACCGGTGATAATATTCATAAAGGTAGATTTTCCCTCGCCGTTGGCACCGATGAGACCGATATGTTCCCCCTTCAGCAGGCGAAACGATACATCGTTAAAAATAGCACGGTCTCCAAATCCGTGGGTCAGGTGTTCTACGTTTAATATGCTCATATTTCCTCACATTCTGCTGCTTTGCAGCGTCGTTTCCATCAATAGTCCTTTGCAAGTATAGCGTACTGTCCGTAGTTTTGTAAAGAAAGAAAGCAAAAAGGGTGGAAAACAATAAATTTTTGTTGTGAAAAAGAGCACATATGTGCTATGATGTACGCGGTTTTGCGAATGGGGTTCTGAATAGTTACTATTTCCTGATTAAATACAGAAAGAAGGCAGCGTGTGCTTTTACTTCAACAAATGGTGATTTTTTTCCTGATCATGCTGATCGGGTACATCTGCAGAAAGGTCGGAGTATTCGGGGAAAATACCGGCAAGATGATCTCCGGTATCGTCATTAATATTGGCAATCCGGCGCTGATCATTGCCTCCGGCATGAATCCTGAAACATTGGAAAATAAGGCGGCATTGTTGGTTACGCTGGCTGTGGCGCTGCTCTTTTTTGCTATCATGTTTGTGATTGCAGAGCTGATTCCGAGACTGCTTCGGGCAGACAGAGAAGATTATGGTTCTTATCAGGTCATGACGATCTTCGCCAATATTGGCTTTATGGGCTATCCTCTGCTGGATGCCATGTACGGCGGTGAAGCAGTGATCCATGCTGCAATTTTTAATCTGCTTTACAGTGTGCTGATCTATACCTATGGCATTAACAGGATGAAGACCTCCGGACAGCGGGAAAAGCTGAACTGGAAGCAGCTGATGAATGTGGGGGTGATCTCCTGCCTCATTGCAGTGACCCTGTATATCAGTAATCTTCCGGTTCCGATGGTCTTCAAAGATACTGCCACCCGGATCGGAGCTGTCACCGGACCATTAAGTATGCTGGTAATCGGTGATTCGCTGGCACAGATCCGGTTAAAGGATCTGTTTACGGATGTGCGGCTGCTGCTCTTTTCTGTTGTGAAGCTGCTGCTTATGCCGGCACTGCTTCTGTGGGGACTGCGTTTTTTCATTACAGACCCCATGTTTCTGGGTGTCTGTCTGGTCATGACGGCCACACCTGTCGGCAGCATGACAGTCATGCTGGCGCAGCAATATGACGGTGATTACCGGCTGACCTCTAAGGGCGTGGCGCTGACCACTGTGCTGTCCGTAGCTACAATGCCGTTTCTGTTCTGGCTGTTGAAAATTTAATGAAACTTTTTCTACCGGATTGTCGTCTGATAGAATAGGGATCCCCAAAAAGGGGATACTGCAACTGAACATGGGAAATATCCCTGCAAAAAGAGGAGAGATTTTATGAAAAAGAAATTAGCATGTATGTTACTTATGGGTGCTCTGGCACTTTCTATGACCGCCTGCGGAGGCAAGGATAATAACGGTGCTGCATCAGACAACCAGCAGTCCACCATGGAGAGCACCGCAGCGGGACAGGAGACCGGCGAGGCCGGTAGTACAACCGCTGCACAGAATCCGAAGGACGCTGCGAAAGCGTTACAGAGTGCAAAAAAGGCAGTTACGGATGCACTGGGAGACAATTACTGGCCGGATTCCGAGATACCCGGGGAAATGCTGAACGAGACCTACGGTGTCAGTGCGGAGCTCTATGATGCCTACCTGGGAGAGGCACCCATGATCAGCGCCAATGTAGATACTTTATTGATTATTCATGCAAAAGATGGTAAGGTAGAAGAGGTAGAAAATGCATTGAACGCCTACCGTGACAGTCTGGTGAATGACACGATGCAGTATCCCATGAATCTGGGCAAGATTCAGGCATCCCGAGTGGAACGGATAGGCGATTATGTATGCTTTGTACAGTTGGGTGCGGACACTTCCTCTGTGGAAGAACAGGGCGATGAGGCCGTGATCACTTACTGTCAGGAGCAGAATGAACTTGCCCTGGAGGCTATCAGACAGACTCTGGAGTAAATACGGAGTAGAGTGAATGGTATTCAGCAGTGTATTGTTTCTTTTTCGGTTTTTGCCGATTTTTATGATCTGCTATTTCCTGGTTCCCCGGAAGATGAAGAATCTGGTTCTCTTCCTGGGGAGCCTGGTCTTTTATGCCTGGGGAGAGCCCGTCTATATTTTCCTCATGCTTTTTTCTACCATATCCGATTATGTGTGGGGAAGGCTGATCGAAGAATACAGAGGGAAGGATCACTCCAGGATCTTTTTGCTATGTTCCATTGGCATCAATCTTTTTATCCTGGGATTTTTTAAATATGCTGATTTCCTGCTACAGACGGTGAATACAGTATTTGGAACATCAATTCCGCTGTTAAAGCTTCCGCTGCCCATCGGAATTTCCTTTTATACGTTCCAGACCATGTCTTACGTGATCGATGTGTACCGGGGGGATACAAAAGCGCAGCGTAATATTCTGCAGTTCGGTGTCTATGTGACCATGTTCCCGCAGCTGATCGCCGGGCCCATCTTAAAGTATCATCAGGTGGAGCGGTATCTGCAGGACAGGCGGACCGATCTGGATGCCATCAGTTACGGGGTAAAACGATTCGTGACAGGACTGGCCAAAAAAGTACTGCTGGCCAATAACCTGGGACTTTTGTGGAAACAGGTAACGGAACTGGGAAATGAGCAGATGAGTATTCTGATGGCATGGCTGGGAATCGCAGCGTTTGCACTCCAGATTTACTTTGATTTTTCGGGTTATTCCGACATGGCTATCGGATTGGGGGCAGTCTTGGGCTTCCATTTTCCGGAGAACTTCAATTATCCATACATTGCTGCTTCGGTAAAAGATTTCTGGCACAGATGGCATATTTCTCTGAGTACCTGGTTCAAGGAGTATGTGTATATTCCGCTGGGCGGCAATCGCAAGGGGCTGCCGAGACAGCTGTTTAATATTCTGGTGGTATGGATGCTGACCGGTATCTGGCACGGTGCAGGATGGAATTTCCTGTTCTGGGGGCTGTGGTTTGCATTTTTCCTGATCCTGGAGAAATTATTCTTAGGAGATATTCTGGAAAGTGTGCCCAAGGTGTTCGGCAGGATCTATACGTTGGCGGTAGTACTGATCAGTTGGGTGTTTTTTGCACTGGAAAGTCCCGGAGAGATCCTGGCTTATCTCCAGGCTATGTTCGGAATGAACGGAATAGGGCCGGTGAATTCGCTGGCAATGTTTTTGTGCAATGAGTATCTGGTGCTTCTGGTGATCGCATTGGTGGCATGTCTTCCGCTAGGCAGCAGACTGGTGCATGCTTTGAAAAGCAGTAAGACAGGCCCCGCCATGGCACTGTACCGGTTGGGAGAAAAGGTGATTCCGGCAGTACTGCTGCTTCTGTCGGTGGCGTATATTGTGGATGCGTCGTATAATCCCTTTTTGTATTTTCGATTCTGACCGGGAAGGAGGAACCGCATATGGATGATAAAAGAAATTCGCTGTTGACCATCGGACTGGTCTGTGCGGTACTTCTGGTTCTGGGAGTGGCAGATCTGTGGAACAGTGACAGAGTATATTCGGAAGCGGAGAACCGGGTGCTGGCTTCCCGCCCTGCCTTTTCCTGGGAGAGTCTTTTTACGGGAGAATACGGGGATGCGTATGAGAAATACATGTCCGACCAGTTCGTAGGACGGGACAAATGGGTAGGACTTAAGACCGGGGCAGATATTCATTTCCGGAAAAAGGAGATCAATGGGGTCTATCTGGGAGCGGATCATTATCTGATCGGAGTGAACGATCCCGGGGAATACACGGAACAGATGGAGAACTCCCGTGTGGCATCGTTGACAAAACTGGTGAACCACTGGGATGCCAAAGTCATGCTGGTACCAACGGCGGACAACATTCTCACGGATAAGCTGCCGGCATTTGCACCTTATTATGACGAAGAACGGCTGCTTACGAAGGTAAGGAATTCTATTGGAGAAGAGCATTATATAGATGTGTACCACGCTTTGCAGGAGCATGCACAGGAGCCCATCTATTATCGCACGGATCATCATTGGACCAGTCTGGGGGCATATTACGGTTTTCTGGCCTGGGCGGACAGTGTGGGACGTTTCCCCTACCCGTATGATGTAAACGGCATGAAGACGGTGTCGGAGAATTTTCAGGGAACCCTGCAGTCCCGTATCAATGTGGACTGGACGAAGGATAGCATACAGTATTTCCCGGAGACGGAGAAAAAAGCAGTATCGGTGACGTATGATTTTGCGGACACGGCTGATTCTCTGTATGCACCGGATTATCTGGATACCAAGAACCAGTATGGATTTTTCCTGAATGACAATCATGCATTTATTGAGATTCATACGGGATACAATCCCGGTAAGACGCTGTTTGTCATCAAGGATTCTTATGCCAACAGCCTGATTCCGCTGCTCACGGCCCATTATGAGAATATCTACGTGGTGGATCTGCGGTATTTTAACGGGAAACTGTTCCAACTGATGGAGCAGTATGAACCGGAACAGGGAATGGATGTGCTGGTGTTGTATGATTGTATTCATTTTTTAGAGGATTTTAAGTATTATTAAGGAGGCTTATTATGGCTTATTTGGGCATTCCCCAGAATACTATTGCGGTACTGCAGAAGTACCATTTTAATTTTCAAAAAAAATTCGGACAGAACTTTCTTATAGACACGACGGTTCTGGACCGGATTATTTCTTCTGCGGAGATCACGAAGGAGGACTGCGTGCTGGAGATCGGGCCGGGCATCGGTACCATGACCCAGTATCTTGCGGAGCGCGCGGGCAGCGTGGTGGCCGTGGAGATCGACAAGGCACTGATCCCTATTCTGGAAGAGACATTACAGGATTATGATAACGTCACGGTCATCAATGACGATATCCTGAAAGTGGACATTAACCGGCTGGTGGAAGAGAAAAACGGAGGACGCCCCATCAAGGTGGTGGCAAACCTGCCCTATTACATAACGACACCGATCATCATGGGCTTATTCGAGAGCCGTGTGCCGCTGAAGAGCATCACCATCATGGTGCAGAAGGAAGTGGCGGACCGTATGCAGGTAGGCCCCGGCACGAAGGATTACGGCGCCCTGTCTCTGGCGGTGCAGTATTATGCAAAGCCGGAAATCGTGGCGAATGTACCGCCCAACTGCTTCATCCCGAGACCGAATGTGGGCAGTGCGGTCATCCGCCTGACCCGCTACGAAGAACCGCCGGTACAGGTGAAGGATGAGAAGAAGATGTTCGCCCTGATCCGGGCTTCCTTCAACCAGCGCCGTAAGACCCTGGTGAACGGTCTGGGAAATGCGGGCCTCCCAGGCATCACCAAGGAATCCGCGGCAGCAGCCCTGGCACAGATGGGCCTGTCCCCTACTGTAAGAGGCGAAGCATTGACACTGGAGCAGTTCGCAAGACTGAGTGATCTGTTGTAGAGCGGCTTATCATGAAGCAGACAAGGAGTATACGTTCAGACAGCTGCAGATTCATAGGTCACTCCGTCTCCGACCGATAATAATTCCGGTATTTTAACGGTGTCATATTCCGGTATTTTTTAAACACCCGTTCAAAATAAGTAATATTTTCATAGCCCAACTGTTCCGCAATGGAAGTGATGCTGTCATCCGTTTCCAGAAGGAGCCGGTGGGCTTTTTTGATGCGGTTGACATTCAGGTAATCATTGATGGTAAAACTGGTGACTTCTTTGAAAATACGGCTCAGGTAGAATTTGTTGATATAGAACCGCCCAGCGAGATCCTCCAGAGAGATCCGCTCAGTACAATGTCCTACAATATAGTGCGCCACTTCATCGACCTTTTGATACTTCGGGTTCGAATGCCTGGCCGGGAATGAGACAACGGGACCCTCGGGCTGCAGGCGCAGCACGGCAATGAAAAATTCTGCCAGCTTCGTCATGGCGGCCAGAAGATAGCCGGGCTTTTTGTGGATCAGCTCAGAGGCAATGTCCTGCAACAGAGACTGGATATAGGGGCGCATTTCTTCTGGCAGTGTCAGAATACTGCCCTGCTCCGTGAAAAAACTCTGTAGCTGCAATCCTCCGAAAGATGCCAGAAAGGTAGAAAAGGGCTCTTCCATGATTCCTAAAACGATCCGGTCGTGATGTGGTCCGGCGGAAGCCATACCGGTGCGGTGGATCTGCTCCTTGTCAATGAAGACCAGCGTTCCCGGGGTGACCAGATAGGTCTGCTGGTTGATAAAATAATACCGTTCCCCCTCTAAAAGATAATAAATCTCGTATTCTTCGTGAATGTGACGGATATCCATGGAATAATTATAGTCCCGTACAACACGGTCGATGTGGAATCCGTCTACAAGCTCATTATAGAGCCAGTGATCCTGAGGTGTCGAAGCAACAGCATTGTCCGCAACGCCTGATTCCGGTGGAGCCGGTGTCTGAAAATCCCTTGTTTCAAACATAATAGTGATCTCCTTTTTCCTATGCTATATTAGACTGCATTCTGAAAAACAGTATGCGCAGGCTATATTACAAATCTATGGGCTTGTATAAAAACAAAAGTCAATATAGTACGAAAATGGCAAAAAATACGCAAATAATAGCAAGATTATTATACAGCTATAGGCTATAATGTGCAATATAGAGAAGGCAGTACGGGCCGATGGAGCAGAGGATCCCAAGGACCGGAAACACATAAGGAGGATACAAAAATGGAGTATGCAGACGGAAAGGTAAAAGATTTACAGATCGCCTATATTGGCGGTGGTTCCAGAGGATGGGCATGGACATTTATGACGGATCTGGCCATGGATGAAGAACTGTCCGGAACCATCCGCCTGTATGATATTGATGCGGAGGCGGCAAAACACAATGAGATCATCGGCAACAGACTTTCTGCAAGAGAGGATGTGGTGGGCAAATGGAACTATACTGTTTCTGACAGCTTACAGTCCGCATTGACCGGTGCGGATTTCATCGTGATCTCTATTCTGCCGGGAACTTTTGATGAGATGGCTGTGGATGTACATATGCCGGAACGACTGGGAATCTACCAGTCCGTAGGAGACACTGCAGGACCCGGCGGTGCCATGAGAGCATTGCGTACGATTCCCATGTATGTGGAAATCGCACAGGCCATCAGGGCATATGCACCGAAAGCCTGGGTCATCAATTACACCAACCCCATGTCCCTGTGCGTGAAGACTTTGTACTACGTTTTTCCGGAGATCAAGGCTTTTGGATGCTGCCATGAAGTATTCGGTACCCAGAAAGTGTTAAAGGGTATTTTGGAAGAGACCATGGGGCTTAAGGATGTGAAACGTGAGGATATTCAGGTCAATGTACTGGGTATCAACCATTTTACCTGGTTCGACTATGCTTCCTATAAGGGAATCGATCTGTTCCCCATTTACCGGAAATATACCGAGGAGCATAAGGAAGACGGCTACAAAGAAGCAGATAAAAACTGGGCGAACTCTACTTTCGAGTGTGCCCATATTGTGAAATTTGATCTGTTCCGCAAATATGGTCTGATCGCAGCAGCAGGCGACAGGCATCTGGTGGAATTCATGCCCGGTGTGGGTGACAGTTACCTGAAAGATCCCGAGACGGTAAAGAGATGGAAATTCGGTCTGACTACCGTAGACTGGAGAAAGAAGGATCTGCAGGAACGTCTGGCAAAGAGCGCGAGACTGGCAGCCGGTGAGGAAGAGATCGAGTTAAAGCCTACCGGGGAGGAAGGTATCCAGCTGATCAAGGCACTCTGCGGACTGACCCGCAAGATCAGCAATGTCAATATTCCCAATACCGGACATCAGATTGCCAATCTGCCGGAAAGTGCGGTTGTAGAGACCAATGCGGTATTCGAGAGAGATGCCATCCGCCCGTTGTATGCCGGAGAGCTTCCGGAGCAGATCAAGGAGCTGGTGGATCCCCATGTGGCAAACCATGAGCGGATTCTGAAAGCAGCTATTCTGTGTGATTTTGATCTGGTGGTGGAAGCATTCCTGGAGGATCCGCAGGTGAAAGGAAGAGCTTCCAGAGAACAGGTGGAAGAGCTGGTAAGGGATATGCTCCGCGGTACAAGCAAATACCTACCGGAGGGCTGGAAGAAATACTTGTAAGTAATTGCCTGGTACTGCCTGACTGACACATTTTAAAATCTAAGCGGAATAGAAATAACTCTACCAACGAGAAAAAGCAGAAGATCGAAAGGTCTCCTGCTTTTTTTAATTTCTATTCTAATATGTAAACAAATTTAATATATTTAAACAGTACTTAATAATTAAATAAATTAATTGACAACAATTAAGATAGAGAATATGATAGAAATACAAACAGATACCATAGGCATGTCACGGATGCATGCGGAAAGAGAGGAAAAGATGAGTCTGCAAAACAAAGGAGCATTATTCGGAACCAGATATCGTGTGATCGTAACCACGGATATCGGAGGCAGCGATTATGATGATTACCAGTCAATGGTGCATTACCTGCTGTATTCAGACCTGTTTGATACAGAGGGACTGATTTCTTCCGCCTGGGGAGACGGAAGAGTAGATGATATTCTGGAAATTATAGATGCATATGAGAAGGACTATCCGAAACTTAAGAAATATTCAGAACAATATCCGACTCCGGAATATCTCAGATCCATTACGAAACAGGGGGCAATTGAAGTGGCGCCCTATAAAGGATATGCCGAGAGTACGACGGCTTCCGAACTGATCATACAAAGTGCTTTGAAAGAGGATGACAGACCTTTGTATATTCTGGGGTGGGGACTGCTGGAGGATATTGCACAGGCTCTGCATGATGCTCCTCAGATCAGAGACAAAATCCGTATCAATTATGTCGGAGGCCCCAATAAAAAATGGGGATTAAATGCATATGAATATATTTTACGTGAATTTCCGGACGTATGGATGATAGAAGATAACTCTTCATTTATGGGCTGGTTTGTAGGCGGAAATAAGAGCGAGGATATTGAAAATCATAAATTTGTGGAATTATATGCCAAAGGACATGGCGCACTGGGCGATTATTTTGCGTCGGAAAAATTGCGCAGAACAGTTAAAATGGGTGACACGCCTACGGTTGCCTGGCTGTTGAACGGCACACCGGAGATCCCGGAGAATGACAGCTGGGGAGGCCGGTTTGAACGTGTATGGAACCGGCCACACAGAACTTATCACCGCAACACTACCTTGGAAGATAAGGTTGAGGAGTTTGAAGTCATAGAATATATTTTTGACGGACCGGTACAGCCCGGTACTGTGGAGGAACTTGATCAGAAAGTATTTTTCCGCATGATTGTTGAGGGGCAGAGTTTTCCCGGCTATTACTGCGGTAACGGAGAATACAGAATACGTTTTATGCCCAAAAAGGTTGCCAAATGGAAGTATGTTCTGGAGAGTGAGATTGCTGAACTTAACGGACAAAGCGGTGAGCTCGAATCTGTTCCCCAAAGCAGAGAAAATCGCATTGATGCAGGTCAGGGGCTGAAGAACTGGTGGGCAGATATTCTGGATCCGGAATGGAAAGAAGGAGAACATGAAGGAGCCAGGACAATCAACCAATACAGGGAAGCTTATTTAAGGGATTTCGCAGAAAGGTTTGATCGGTGCCTATAATATGGCACAAATGTACAAAATAGGACGTTTGATATTAGTGCAATTTAACAATTCATTAAATGCAATTTAATTATTTAATAAAAATGATTGACAGATTTAATAAACAGAGCTATGATGTAAAAGAAGAGAGACACAAGTATGAATGTGTATAGCGTAACTAATAAGTCTTATCATTAAGGGAGGAAATGGAATGAAGAAAAAGACCTTAGCACTTCTGATGGCGGCTCTGATGGTATCATCTCTGGCAGCTTGCGGAAGCAGTGCAGACACAACCGACAGTCAGGCTGCTTCAGCGGAGACTACTGCTGAGAGTACCACTACAGAATCAGGTGAGCCTTACAAGCTGGACACCATTAAAATCGTGGTAAACGGAACTGTAATTCGTCAGGAAGACGGACAGGAGCAGTTCATTGAAGCATGGGAAAAAGCTGTATCTGAGAAAATGGGTTATCCCATTAAACTGGAGATCCAGCAGTTGGATCACTCCGGATACGTTGACGGTGTCGGCCGTCTGTTCGCCAGCGGTGACTATCCCGATGCGATTCTGATGGGAGCCGATCTGGTAAAGCAGTATGAGCAAACAGGAATTCTGTGGAACATGGCAGATGCTTATAAGAATGCTGAATTCCAGAATCGTATGGAGCTTCCTAAGATCAATGAGAACATGATGACCAAAGACGGGGAACTGTATTGCTTCTCTCCTCAGTATGGTAACGGATGTGTAACATATATCAAGAAGCTTTGGCTGGATAATGTGGGAATTAACGCAGACGACATCAAAACTTTTGATGATTACTATAATATGCTGTTGGCTTTCCATAACGGAGATCCCGACGGAAACGGCGTCAATGGTGATACTTACGGTGTGATTGCAGCAGGATATCTGGGAACAGAGGCTCCCTATATCAACTATCTGCCTGAATTCTGGCAGGATGCTTATCCCGCGATCCTGCAGGATGAAAAGGGTGTATGGTATGACGGATTCCAGACAGACGCTACCAAGGCAGCTCTTTTAAGATTACAGAAGGGTGCGGCAGACGGAGCTATCGACCCTGAGACCTTTACCGCATCTACCAAGATTGCACGTGAAAAATGGTTCTCCAATGACCAGACAGGTTCCGCAGGTGTATTTACCTACTGGGCAGGTACCTGGTATCAGAACCTGACAGACAATTTGAATAAGAATGGTGTAGACTCCGATTTGGTACAGCTTGCTCCTATTGCGGAAGTAGAAGCGATCGGCGGTTATCTGAACAGAGAAGCAGGCGGCTGGTGTATTATTGATGACGGCGACGGCAATGATGATCGTGAACAGGCAATCTTTGATGCCCTCCTTGATACCATGCTGGACGGTGGAGATGTGCAGACCCTGTGGACATATGGTGTAGAAGGCGTACACTGGTCTACCCAGGCAGAAGAATTCACACTGAATGCAGGCACTGAAAAGGAAAAGACCTACAGCTATGAAGAGGGACAGTTCCATTTACTTCCTTCACCCAGTGATCCCACTACTTTATGGAAGAGAAACCACATTGATCCTGCACTGGCTGTTGCACCCTTAACTAACGGATTTAGTGATGCTTCCGACCTTGCAATATCCGGTAATAAGTTCTTCACGGAGAACTGTGTAGATGCACCTTCTACCCCCAGTTCTGAGACTTACACAAATGAGTCCGGTACTCTGTATGATGCCAAGATGGCAGCTATCTCCTCTGTGGTTGTAGAGGGCGGCGATGTAGATGCAGCAATGGAAAAATATGTTGAGACAGTAGGACCTATTGTTGATCAGATCCTTGCAGAACTGAATCAGTAATTGTGCGGATAATAAACAGAACAGAAATTATCTAAGCGTTACCCTAAAAACGCGGAAATGATTTGCAAAACATCCTGCCTGAGGGGATACCCATGGGCAGGATGTTTTGCAACTCCCGGCTGTGTCATTTGGCTTCTGGCATAATTTCGGATCGAACAATAATTTTGACATTATGGAAGAAATGTGCTATACAGCATTTAATAACGGGATTACTCATTTTGATCTGGCGAATAATTACGGACCGGTACGTGGCTCTGCTGAGGAAAACTTCGGGCGTATTTTGAAAAAAGGTCTCGGACAGTACAGGGATGAACTGGTAATTTCCACAAAGGCAGGGTATGATATGTGGCCCGGTCCTTACGGCAGTTGGGGCGGCAAGAAGCATTTGGTGGCAAGCTTGGATCAAAGTCTGAAACGAATGGGATTGGATTATGTGGATATTTATTATCATCACAGACCGGATCCGGATACACCGATTGGTGAGACAGTGCAGGCATTGGATGGACTTGTTTGCGCGGGAAAAGCGTTATATATAGGAATTTCCAACTATAGTAAAGAGCAGACGGTTGTTGCATCAGAACTGTTTTATGAAATGGGAACACCGTTTATCGTCAATCAGCGGAAGTATTCTATGCTTGTCCGTGATATTGAAACAGAAGGCTTGAAGGATTATGCCGCGGCAAACGGAATCGGTATTATCACTTATAGCCCATTGGCACAGGGATTGCTTACAAATCGTTATTTGCATGGAGTCCCGGAGGGAAGTCGTGTCCATGCAGACAAATGTTTTCTGAAGGAATCGACGGTTTCGGAGGATACCCTGAAGAAAATACAGGCACTGAATGAAATTGCAGTACAGAGAGGTCAGACATTGGCGCAGATGGCACTGTCATGGATCCTTCGTGATGGAGATATCACCAGCGTGCTGATAGGTGCATCCGGGTCTTCACAGATCCTGGACAATATCGGAATGATTCATGCGACAGACTTTAGTGAGGAAGAGAGAACGTATAGATAAAATTGTAGGAAAGTAGGGAAAATTATGAGTTTGCCAAATAAAGGTGCTTTATACGGAAACAGATATCGTGTGATCGTGACCACAGACATCGGAGGCAGTGACCCGGATGATTTTCAGTCCATGGTTCACTATTTACTATATTCCGATATATTTGATACGGAAGGATTGATCTCCTCTGCTTGGGGAGCCGGCAGAACCTCCGATATCCTGCGTGTAATCGATGCTTACGAGGAAGATTATCCGAAGCTGAAAAAATATTCGGACAACTATCCGACACCGGAATATCTGAGATCCATTACCAAACAAGGTGCAATCGATATTGCACCATATGAAGGATACAGTCAGAGTACGCCGGCCTCCGAGTGGATCATACAATGTGCGAAAAAAGAGGATCCCAGACCCCTGTATATTTTGGGTTGGGGATTGCTGGAAGATATTGCGCAGGCACTGCATGATGCTCCGGAGATCAAGGACAAGATCCGTGTCAATTATATCGCCGGCCCCAATAAGAAATGGGGATTAAATGCTTATGAGTATATTCTGCGTGAACATCCGGATCTGTGGATGATCGAAGATAATTCCACTTACAGAGGATGGTTCAACGGTGGTAATATGGAAGGAGACTTGGGAAATCATTCCTTTGTCATGGAACATATCAAGGGGCATGGAGCCCTGGGAGAGTTCTTTACCGAAAAACTGGGCGGTGTGATCAAGATGGGAGATACACCGACAGTGACCTGGCTGTTTGACGGAAATCCGGAGGATCCGGAGCAGGATAGCCTGGGCGGACGCTTTGAACGGGTATGGAACCGTCCTCACAGAACCTATGATAGAAATACCACGAAAGAGGACCGGGTGGAAGTATTTGAAGTGCTGGAATTTGTATTTCATGGGCCTGCGCCAAAAGTAGCAGAAGGGAACAACCCTCCTTTCTATATGGTGGTTCAGGGACAGAAATTTGACGGCTTCTACTGTGGCAATGGAATCTATAAGATCCGGTTCATGCCGAAATCCGTGGGCGAATGGGAGTATACACTGGAAAGTGATATCCCGGAGCTGAACGGTCAGTCCGGTGAATTTGTATCCGTGCCGGAGAGCAGAGAGAACCGTAAGGACAAAGGACAGGGACTGAAGCACTGGTGGGCGGATATCCTGGATCCCGAGTGGGCGGAAGGCGAGCATATGGGAGCCAAGACACTGAATCAGTACAGAGAAGTATATTTGCGGGATTTCCAGCAGAGATTTGATCGCTGCCTATAATACAGAGAGGAAAAGACGAAAATGAGGTATCATGATTACAAATTTGACGTACCTGAAGAGAAAATCATACGTGTCATAGTGGACACTGACGCCAAAAATGAGGCGGATGACCAGTTCGCAGTGACACAGGCGCTCTTAAGTCCCAGATTCGAAAATGTGGGCTTTGTTGCAGCACATTACGGGAATAAGAGACATGCTGATTCCATGGAGAGAAGCTACCTCGAGTTAGAGACCATTTTTGATAAAATGCATTTTGACAAGACCGGTATGATCTTCCATGGCGCCGAGCATGCATTGCCGGATAAAAATACCCCTGTTCCCAGTGAAGGAGCCGAACTGATCATCCGGGAAGCCATGAAAGAGGATGACAGACCGTTGTATGTTACCTTCCTTGGAGCCATTACGGATCTGGCAAGTGCTTATCTGATGGAGCCGAGGATCAAGGGTAGACTTACGGCAATCTGGATCGGCGGCGGTGCATATCCGGACGGCGGTGCGGAGTTTAACCTCGGAAATGATGTGAATGCCGTAAATGTTGTATTTTCCAGTGGAATTGACATCTGGCAGGTGCCTAAAAATGTGTATGAAATGATGCCGGTATCTCTGGCGGAACTGGAATATCGTGTATCTGGCTGCGGTGAGATCGGAGCATATCTGCTGGAGCAGTTAAATGAGCATGCCAAAGAAGACGGACCGAGAAAGAGCGCTTTCCGTACTGGAGAGACCTGGGTGCTTGGAGACAATCCGGCGATCGGACTGCTCCTGTATGAGCACCGGTTTGAGTATGACTGGGTGCAGGCACCGACGATCACACAGGATATGAATTATGTGCACAACCCGATGAACCCTATGATCCGGGTATACCGCAGGATTGACAGCAGACTGATTCTGGAAGACCTGTATGCAAAGCTTGCATTGTTTGCGCAAAAGCAGAAATAAAACAGTAAGAAAACAAGAAAAACCGTGCTTGCGTCAAATAGACATAAGCACGGTTTTTTATGAGTTACGGGCAAAATTAAGAATGCAAAGCTACACTGTCCCGCGTAACGAGAGAAGGGGATACCTCCAGTTTCACCTTAGCCGGGGAAGAAGGACCGGTCAGTCTCTGCAAAGCCAGGTCTACGGCGAATCTTCCGAGTGCGTTTTTGTCTACATGCATGGTAGAGAGTGCGGGGGAGAGGAAACTGCAGATCGGAATGTTATCAAAGCCGATCAGGGAGACGTCTCCCGGTACCTGGATTCCGGATTCCTGAAGTGCTCTCAGGGCACCGGCGGCAATCAGATCGTTGTCTACAAAATAGGCTTCCGCCAGAGGGGGATTCTCTTTCAGATATTCCTTCATATCATGATAAGCGCCTTCCATAGAGGGCTCCAGCTCCCGTACATAGCAGGAAGGATGTTCGAGGTTATGGTAACGAAGCGCCTTGTAATATCCATCCGCACGTTCTTCAAAATTCGCAATACGATCATTGGATTTCAGATAGCCGATATTATGAAATCCCTGCTGAATCAGATGAGAAGTGGCAATAAATGCACCACGGATATTATTAATCAATACACAATCTAACTGAATCTCGTCATAATAGCAGTCTAACACGATTACAGGACAATTTAATTGATAAAAAGGCTCAAAGTCAGAGATATTCATCTCTGTGGCGAGCAGGATGATACAGCTGTAATTATTATCCACGATGGCAGAGAGCTGTTCGTTCACGGAATCTGTTCCATAGATGTAATGAACGCTGAGGTTCATGCGATTGTCTTTGCAGGCATTACTGATCCCTTCCGTCAATTCTGAAAAGAACGGCGTATCCGCAATGACATGTCCAGTCTTCTTATAATTCACAAAACCGACAGAATAAGATTCTTCCGTATAAGCGTAATATTTGGAAAGGTCATAGCCGTATTTCCTTGCTCCGTCCAGAACACGGTCTCTCGTGGCGGGACTGATACCTTCTTTATGATTCAATACCATGGAAACGGTAGCGGCAGAGATATCGAGTTTCTGCGCCAGATCTTTTGCTGAAATTGCCATAAATTATTCCTCTCAGTTGGTTATCTGTTCACGGTCTAACCTATCTAATATGCACATTCACCATGACGCAGATATAGAAATTTATACTTTATCATATTACGAACCGACACTTTCCGTCAAGTAACAATATGAATTATTAAATAATTATTCATTGACTTCAATTTAATTATTTAGTATAATCGACTTAAATAATTAAATTGCGTTAAATAAAATTTATATAAGAAACGGAGAAGACTATGAAGGAGATCATAATTGGGTATGCACCAACGAGACGCAGTATTTTCTCTGCTCCGGCAGCAAGAGAATACGCAAAGAAAACATTGAAGCGCCTGAAGGAATTGGGGATCAAGTGCGTGGATATGTATGACATCAATGAAGAAGGACTTTTGTTTGATGAAGACGGTCGCATCAAAATGGCACAGAAATGCCGCGAAGCCGGTGTGGACGGACTGTTTCTGCCTCACACGAATTTCGGAACCGAGTATGAATGTGCCAGACTGGCAAAAGATCTGAATGTGCCGGTGTTACTGTGGGGACCGAGGGATGAATGCCCCGATGAACAGGGCATCAGACAGAGAGACAGCCAGTGCGGTCTGTTCGCTACTGGAAAGGTGCTGCGCCGTTTCGGAGTACCTTTTACCTATATGAACAACTGCAATCTGGAAGATGATATTTTTGAACGTGGGATCAAAGATTTTATCCGCGTGTGCCGCGTCGTAAAGACCTTCCGCAATACCAGGATTTTACAGATCGGACCCCGCCCCTTTGACTTCTGGTCCACAATGTGCAATGAGGGAGAACTGTTGGAGAAGTTTAACATTCAGCTGTCCCCCATTCCCCTTTCCGAACTGGTAACGGAAGTGAAAAATAATACGAAAAGAGTGGAAGAAGTCAGCAAGATCGTAAGCTATTGCAAGGACAATATGTGCGTGAAGGTAGATGACGAATGCCTGCGCCGGATCGCTGCCATGAAGATAGCGATGCAGGAACTTGCCGGAAAATACGGCTGTAATGCCATTGCGATCCAGTGCTGGAACGCATTGCAGGGAGAACTGGAAATCATGCCCTGTGCGGCAAATGCACTCTTGAACGAAGAGGGAATCCCGGTCGTCTGCGAGACGGATATTCACGGAGCCATTACCGCACTTCTGGTGGAGGCTGCGGCAGATGACAAGCGCGGCTTTTTCGCAGACTGGACAGTGCGTCATCCGTTTAACGAAAACGGCGAACTGCTGCAGCATTGCGGACCCTGGCCGGTATCCGTGGCACAGGAAAAGCCGACACTGGGTTATCCTCTGGCATTTTCTCATCCCGGTTCTCTTTCCGCACAGGCAAAACACGGTGATATTACCCTGTGCCGGTTTGATGGAGACAACGGAGAGTATTCTCTGCTGTTAGGCCATGCAAAAGGAATCGATGGTCCCTATACCAAAGGAACTTACCTGTGGGTGGAAGTCGAGAATCTGAAGCGCCTGGAGGCTAAATTGGTAGAAGGACCGTACATCCATCACTGTGTGGGCGTTCATCAGGATGTGGTACCTGTATTATACGAAGCCTGCAAATATATCGGTGTGAAGCCGGATCTGTACGATCCGATCGAAGAAGAAGTCAAAGCATATCTTCGAGGGGAGGAATAGAAATGAACGAATTATCCGTATTGACCTATGAACTGCGTCAAGACATTTTGGACATCGTAATGGCCGGAAAAGGTGGACATATCGGTGGTGACATGAGTGTCATAGATGCATTGACGGTGCTATATTTTAAAATTATGAATATTTCACCGGATAATTGTGAAGATCCGGACAGAGACTATTTTATTATGAGTAAAGGCCATTCCGTAGAGGCATTGTATGCGGTGCTGGCGAAGAAAGGATTTCTGGATAAACAGGATATTCTGGAACGCTTTTCCAAGTTCCAGTCTCCGTATATCGGACATCCGAATAACAAATTACCCGGAATCGAGATGAATTCCGGTTCTCTGGGACACGGCCTTGCAGTATCCGTGGGAATGGCACTGGCAGAAAAACGCAGCGGAAAGGATTATCGCGTATATACCGTCATGGGAGACGGTGAGCAGGCGGAAGGCTCCGTATGGGAAGCAGCCATGGCGGCAGGCAATTACGGACTCGACAATCTGTGCGCTACCGTGGACAGAAACCGCCTTCAGATCTCTGGATGTACCGAAGATGTCATGAAGTTAGAGCAGCTGGTGGCAAAATATGAAGCCTTTGGCTGGAACGTGATCTCCGTACAGGACGGAAATGACTGTGATCAGCTGGAAGCTGCTTACAGACAGGCAATGCAGGTAAAGGGACGTCCCAGCGTGGTCATTGCCAATACTGTCAAAGGATGCGGCAGCGCCGTCATGGAGAACAAAGCGCAGTGGCACCACAAGGTTCCCACAGCCGAAGAATATGAAAGCATCCGTCAGGATTTCCTGGCAAGAAAGGAGGGACTGCTTCATGCCTAATCAGATTCCCAATCGAAAAGTGATCTGTGATGTTTTAATGAAAAAAGCAAAAGCGGATGCCGACGTTACGGTATTGTGCAGCGATTCCAGAGGTTCCGCCTCCATGACCCCGTTTTTCGAGGCCTATCCGGAACAGTCCGTGGAAATCGGCATCGCCGAGCAGAATCTGGTCAGTATTGCAGCCGGCATGGCAAAATGCGGGAAAAAGCCGTATGCGGCATCCCCTGCATGCTTTTTAAGCACCAGAAGTTACGAACAGGCCAAAGTGGACGTGGCATATTCCAATACCAATGTAAAACTGATCGGCATCAGCGGCGGTATCAGCTACGGAGCGCTGGGAATGAGCCACCATTCCGTACAGGATATTGCGGCAATGTCTGCAATCCCGAATATGCGTGTGTATCTGCCTTCCGACAGATTCCAGACAGAGAAACTGATGGAAGCCCTGCTTCATGATACGGAGCCTGCATACATACGTGTCGGCAGAAATCCTGTGGAAGATGTCTACAGCGAGGAAAAATGCCCGTTCCAAATGGACCGCGCAACTACGGTAAAAGAAGGGAAAGACTTATTGATCGTGGCTTGCGGAGAAATGGTGCGTCCGGCTGTGCTGGCGGCAGAAATCCTGGGAAAAGAAGGTATTTCCGTTACTGTACTGGATATGTATTGCCTGAAACCTTTTGATGCGGACACATTGAGAGAAAAAGCAAAGAATTGTAAAGCAGTGATTACGGTAGAAGAGCATGCACCGTTTGGGGGACTGGGCAGCATGGTAAGCCAGGTGATTGCGCATTACGATCCGAAAAAGGTATGGAACATGACATTGCCGGATGCACCGGTAGTCACCGGAACTTCTCAGGAAGTATTTGACTACTATGGACTAAACGCAGAGGGCATTGCACAAAAAGGAAGAGAGATTCTGGGATAGGTATTATGGACAGCAAACAGTATGTGATTGGGATAGATCAAAGCACACAGGGGACGAAGGTACTCCTCTTTGACGAAAAAGGGCAGAAGATCCTGCGCAGAGACAAAGCGCACAAGCAATATCTGAATGAAAAGGGATGGGTATCCCATGACGGTGAGGAGATCTATTGGAATGTGATCGACACCGTGGAAGCATTGCTAAAAGAAGCCGCTGCGCAGTACCATATCGAGAAAAAGCAGATCAAAGCGGTGGGAATCAGCAACCAGAGAGAGACATCCATTGCCTGGGATCGGAGAACCGGAGAACCGGCAGAGAAAGCAATTGTCTGGCAGTGCAGCAGAGCAGCCGGAATCTGTGAAGAGAAACAGGCTGACAGCGAGAAAATCCGGAAGATTTCCGGACTGCAGCTGTCTCCGTATTTTCCGGCGGCAAAATATGCCTGGTTATTGCAGAATGTCGAAAAGGTAAAAACACTGGCACAAGAACAGGCTCTGTGTCTGGGAACGATAGACAGTTTTCTGGTGTTCCGCCTGACTGGAGGAAATTTCTGCACAGATGTCTCCAATGTGTCCAGAACACAGCTGTTTGATATTGAAAATATGGTATTTTCCGGGGAACTCTGCAAAATATTCGGTGTTCCACTCAATGCATTGCCGCAGGTACTTGCTTCGGATGCATTTTACGGGGAAACGGATTTTGAAGGAATTCTGGATCATCCGGTTCCCATTCACGGGGTGCTGGGTGATTCTCATGCGGCACTGTTTTCACAGAATTGCCGGAAACCGGGAGAGGTAAAAGCCACCTACGGAACTGGGTCATCCATCATGATGAATGTCGGAGATAAGGTGATCCGGAGTAAAAAAGGACTGGTCAGCTCTGTCGGTTATCAGATTGACGGGAAGACCTGTTATGTTCTGGAAGGCAACCTGAATTATACAGGAGCAGTGATCACCTGGTTGAAAAAAGATATGGGACTGATCCTGGAAGACGGAGAGACGGAAGAACTTGCGAAAGAAGCCAATCCGCTCGACGAAACCTGCTTCGTGCCGGCCTTTTCCGGACTGGGGGCTCCTTATTGGAGGCCGGATGTGAAGGCAGCAGTGCTCGGGATGAGTAGGACGACCGGAAAAGCGGAGTTCGTCAAGGCGGCACTTTCCAGTATTGCCCAGCAGATTTCGGATATTGTGGAACTGATGACGGAAGAGACGGGATTTCAGGTTCCGGTGCTGAAACTGGATGGTGGTCCGACGAAGAATGCGCATCTGATGCAGCTACAGAGCGACTTGTTGGGAATGTGTGTGCAGAAGGCTTCCTTGGAAGAACTTTCCTGCAAAGGGGCGGCCATTGCAGCAGGCCGGGCAATCGGATTGTATGATGATACCGTATGGGAAGAAGAGAAAGCAGGCAGGCTTTATGCTCCTGTGATCACGGACGAGGTAAGAAAAGAATGGAGAGACCGTTGGAAGGCTGCAATAGAGACAATTTTAAGATAGATTTGCCCTGGATCTGTGATGATGTTTATAGCATCACGGAATATGGGGCAGTGGGAGACGGGAGAACTTCCAATACGGAAGCGTTTGCAAGGGCAATCAACGCAGCATTTGCAGCAGGTGGGGGAATCGTAGAAATCCCTGCCGGAATCTGGCTGACAGGACCGATAGAATTAAAATCAAATATAGAATTGCATGCTTCGAGTGGGGCATTGGTTGTGTTTGATAAGAATCCCGAAGAATATCCGGTGATACCGGTGGATTACGAAGGCTGCCCGACACGGAAAGCCGTTTCACCGATCCATGCAGAGTATGCACAAAATATTGCGATAACAGGCGAAGGAATCTTTGATGGAAACGGTCAGTTGTGGCGTCCGGTAAAAAAGTGGAAAGTAACAGAGAGAGAATGGGAAAAAATCCTGAAAACAAGTCCCACGGTCGTGAAGGCAAAAGACGGGGAGGTCTGGCTGCCTTCGGAAAACAGTCTGGAGGAACAGGATGCGTACCGACCGGTGATGGTACGCCTGGAACGCTGCCATAAAGTATTGATCGAGGGAGTGACCTTCCAGAATTCACCGGCATGGAATGTACATACTCTATTTTGCAGTCATCTTACGATTCGGAGTGCAGTCATCCGCAATCCCTACTATGCGCAGAACGGAGATGGACTGGATATTGAGTCATGCCGCAGAGTGCATGTACATCATGTGCAGCTGGATGTGGGAGATGATGCCATCTGCCTGAAATCGGGCAAAGGCGCAGAGGCGCGAAGAACGATCGGTTCCACAGAAGAAGTGTATATTCACGATTGTATCGTTTATCACGGGCATGGAGGATTCGTCGTCGGAAGCGAAATGTCACGGGGAGTGAAAAACGTCAGAGTCGAAAAATGTACTTTTGTCGGAACGGATGTGGGCATCCGTTTTAAATCCGCCATGGGAAGAGGCGGTGTGGTAGAAAATATTAAGATTGCCGGAATACAAATGATGAACATCTGTAAAGAAGCAATACTATTTGACATGGGATATGTGCTGGGATATGAAGAACTTCCGGGAGAACCGGGTGCCGGGGAAGAAGATATTCCAGAATTCAGAAATATTCACATGACAGATATCCAATGCAGAAATGCGGAGTGGGCGATCAGAATCAAGGGATTAAAACAGAAATCTGTCCATGACATCTGGATCGAGGACAGCCGGTTTTGGACAGAAAATACTTCGGAAATTATAAATGGTGAGAATATCTATACAGATTCCGTCATATACGATGCTGTGTAATGCTGCATCGTATTTTTGTGTGAAAAATGCACAAAACTGCGAGAAGTATTTTGAGAACAATATACAAACTTCCAGGGATTTACAGAAAAACACTTGCAACCAGTTCGTGAATGTGCTATTTTCTAATTACAGCAACGGAAACGTTACCGGGAACAATACCGAAACCGTTTCCGACAACCTGACGGGAGTATAGCAAGAATTATGAAGGGTTCCCGTTCAAACAAAAAAGGAGAGGTAAGATTATGAAGAAGAAACTGGCAAGTGTTTTACTTTGTGCAGTAATGGCAGCTTCCATGCTGACCGGTTGCGGAAATGCTGACAATGCAACAGCAACCACCCCTGCTACCGACAACAAGACGGACGCAGCAGCAACTACCGAGGCGGCAGAGAATACCGCAGAGGCAGCAGGCTCTGTATACTATCTGAACTTCAAACCTGAAGTTGACGAAGTATGGCAGAAGCTGGCTAAGGAATATACCGAGGAGACCGGTGTTCCTGTAAAGGTTGTAACTGCAGCAAGCGGTACCTACGAGCAGACACTGATGTCTGAGATCGCTAACAAGGAAGCACCTACCCTGTTCCAGATCAACGGACCTATCGGTTATCAGAACTGGAAAGACTACTGCGCAGACTTAAAGGATACAGACCTGTACAGCTGGTTAATGGATAAGAGCCTGGCAATCACCGGCGAAGACGGTGGCGTATACGGAATCCCTTACGTAGTAGAGGGTTACGGTATCATTTACAACGACGCTATCATGCAGAAGTACTTCGCACTGGATGGTGCTAAGGCAGCAAGCATGGATGAGATCAACAACTTCGCTAAGTTAAAAGAGGTTGTAGAAGATATGCAGGCTAAGAAAGATGAACTGGGTATTGAAGGCGTATTCGCTTCCACATCCCTGACTCCCGGTGAAGACTGGAGATGGCAGACTCATCTGGCTAACATCCCTGTATACTACGAGTTCAAGGACAAGGGTATCACCGATACCGATAACCTGGAGTTCACTTACTCCGATAACTTCAAGAACATTTTTGATCTGTACATCAACAACTCCTGCACAGCACCCGGTCTGCTGGGAAGCAAGTCTGTAGACGACTCCATGGCTGAGTTCGCTCTGGGTCAGGCAGCAATGGTACAGAACGGTAACTGGGGTTGGAGCCAGATCAATGGCGTAGACGGTAACACCGTTAAGGCTGAGGATGTTAAGTTCCTTCCTATCTATACAGGAGTTGAAGGTGAAGAGAACCAGGGACTGTGCACCGGTACTGAGAACTTCTTCTGCATCAACAAGGAAGCTTCTGCTGAGGATCAGGCAGCATCTATCGCATTCGTTGAGTGGCTGTTCTCTTCTGAGACCGGTAAGGCAGCAGTAACCAACGACCTTGGATTCATCGCTCCTTTCAACACCTTTAGCGATGATGAAAAGCCCAGCGATCCTCTGGCACAGGAAGTTCTTCGTTACATGGCAGATAGCTCCAAGACATCTGTAGCATGGAACTTCACTTCCTTCCCCAGCCAGCAGTTCAAGGATGACTTCGGTGCAGCTCTTCTGGAGTATGCTTCCGGTTCCATCGACTGGGATGCTGTAAAGACAACCGTAGTTGAGAGATGGGCAGCTGAAAAGGCCGCAACCGCAGCTAACTAAGCTCCATCGACAAAAAGACAATAACTTAATCCATCTTATATAACTTCAGACACAGGGGGCGGTGGTGGTACCACGGCCCCCGTGTTTGTAAAACCCGGAATATCATGTAAAAAGGAATTAATAGGAGAAGGCTTATGCAAAAGACATTAAAACGATATTTTCCCATTTTTGTACTGCCTACATTGATCGCATTTTCCTTTGCATTTATCATACCGTTTGTTATGGGCGTATATCTGTCCTTTTGCAAATTTAAGACGATTACAAATGCACAATTTGTAGGCCTGGAAAATTATATCAAAATTTTTGCGGACAAAGATTTTGTCAACGCATTCGGTTTTACCTTAAAGTTTTCTGTTGTATCTATCATTACCATTAACGTGTTTGCCTTCATTCTGGCACTGGCATTGACGAGAAAAATCAAAGGAACCAACCTGTTCCGTACAGTATTTTTCATGCCGAACCTGATCGGCGGTATCATTTTGGGATATATCTGGCAGCAGATGATCAACGCAGTATTGTTAAAATACGAGACAACACTGGTAGCGAATCCGACCTATGGATTCTGGGGTCTGATCATTCTGATGAACTGGCAGATGATCGGTTATATGATGATCATTTATGTAGCCGGACTGCAGAATGTACCTACGGATCTGATCGAAGCAGCAGAGATCGATGGAGCTACTTCGTTACAGACATTATTCAAAGTGAAAATTCCGATGGTTATGCCATCTATTACCATATGTTTGTTCCTCACCGTGTCCAACAGCTTTAAGCTGTTCGACCAGAACCTTGCATTGACGGCTGGAGCACCCAGCAAAAAGACAGCTATGCTGGCTCTGGATATCTACAATACCTTCTATGGCAGAAGCGGATTTGAAGGTGTTGGTCAGGCCAAAGCAGTACTGTTCTTCATTGTAGTGGCAGTCATTGCCCTGGGACAGCTGGTACTTACCAGACGTAAGGAGGTAGAGCAATAATGACTAAGAAAAAAACTTCCAATGTAATCATTTTTTGTATCCTGTGTGTGCTGGTAGTTGCATTTTTGACACCTATTTTCTTCGTACTGATCAACTCCTTTAAGGGAAAACTGTTCATCAGTAACAATCCCTTCGCACTGCCTACCGCAGAGACTTTTGCAGGACTTACCAACTATGTGAACGGTATTGAAAAAACAGGTTTCTTCACAGCCTTCGGATGGTCTGCTTTTATCACGGTATTTTCCGTGGCAGCGATCATTCTGTTTACTTCCATGACTGCGTACTATCTGACCAGAGTGAAAACCGGCGTGACCAATGTGCTGTATTACATGTTCGTATTTTCCATGATCGTGCCTTTCCAGATGGTAATGTTCACTATGTCCAAGCTGGCTAATATGACCCACCTGAACAACCCTCCCGGAATGGTGCTGCTGTATCTGGGATTTGGTTCCGGCCTGTCCGTGTTCATGTTCTGTGGATTCATCAAATCGATTCCACTGGACATCGAAGAGGCAGCCATGATCGACGGATGCAACCCTTTGCAGACCTTCTTCGGTGTCGTAATGCCGATCCTGAAGCCCACAGCCATCACCGTAGCCATTCTGAATGCCATGTGGATCTGGAACGACTATCTGCTGCCTTATCTGGTGATCGGCCTGAGTACTAATTACAAGACCATACCGGTTGTAGTACAATACCTGGTAGGTTCTTACGGTGCAAAGGATCTGGGTGCCATGATGGCACTGCTGGTACTGTCCGTAATCCCTATTATCGTCTTCTATCTGACCTGTCAGAAGTACATTATCGAGGGCGTGGTAGCCGGTGCAGTTAAGGGCTAAAAAATAGAAAGATGTGGTTATTAATATGAGAAAAAGCGGAATATTACTGCCGGTGAGCAGCCTGCCGTCCCGCTACGGAATCGGCTGCTTTTCCAAGGAAGCATATAAATTTATTGACAGATTAAAAGAAGCCGGTCAGGCCTACTGGCAGATTCTGCCATTAGGACCCACCAGCTATGGAGATTCTCCGTACCAGTCTTTTTCCACTTTTGCGGGTAATCCCTACTTTATTGATCCCGAGGATCTGGTGGCGAGAGGCTATGTGACCGCAGAGCAGTGCAATACCTATGACTTCGGCACGGATATCCATTCCGTGGATTACGGCAAAATCTATAAGAGCCGTTTCCGCCTGTTGAAGGAAGCGTTTGATAACAGTCATATTGAAGAAGATGCGAGATTTCAGGAGTTTGTACAGAAGAATGCGTACTGGCTGGAGGATTATGCACTTTATATGGCCATCAAGGATGGTTTCCGCGGCATCTGCTGGGCTGCCTGGGAAGAGGATATCAAGCTAAGAACCCCGGCTGCCATGGACAAATATCGCAGAAAATATGCGAAAGAGATTGTATTTTACCAGTTCCAGCAGTATCTGTTCCAGGTACAGTGGGAGAAACTAAAGACC
>ERZ1034847.248-NODE-248-length-28168-cov-57.140860_pt1 | contig 28168 bp, 22 predicted proteins | sample MGYA00520633_ERZ1034847 | MGnify/ENA primary metagenome ERZ1034847 (study PRJEB33766, sample SAMN09781732) | gut metagenome | biome: gut microbiome | host: Homo sapiens | place: Madagascar | study: EMG produced TPA metagenomics assembly of the PRJNA485056 data... | reverse complement strand
AATACGAAAGTAGGAGATAAACACCTATGATTAGTATTTACCTCCTACTCGATTAAAAATGCTCCATATTCATGTAAAAATTGGAAATAAGTAATGAAACATAGGGAAAAATCATGATTTTGAGATTGAGTTCTTTAGGGGTAATTTAGAACAGTTTTGTAAAGAAAACAGAACATTCGCATATGGTATAAGACGGGCTGAAAGCCCAAAAGCTCTTAGCCCAGGGCATCGCCCTGGGTATAATAGTAATCAATAAGCCGCCCTGTAAGGGCAAAAGCTTTGTTTATTGCTTGGTTCTTTAAAGCTTTTGCCCTTACAGGGCGATGGGTTTGCGTTCATAATTACCCAGGGCGATGCCCTGGGCTATGAGCTTCTGCCCTTTCAGGGCGTATTGGGTAATTTCAACCGTACAGATCGAACTATTATGGATTTTTAATCCACTAAAAGAAACGGAGCAAGAAGCACAATCAGTCTGAGTAATGTAAATTATCCTTACCTATCCAAAACAGAAACCAAAAGAGGCAAAAATCTGTGCTTTTTAGTGAGTTTTCGAAGAAAAAATGCAAAATATGAGGGTTAGGATGATGTTTTACCCCCTCTACTAAGGGTGAAAAATGCACCTCCTCTGACGTAAATCTGCCCCTGATTTGAGGTATGATTTGCCAAAAATGAGGATAACACAGGGGGTAAAGGATGGTAAATTAGCTACAATATGGCATAAAAAGAAACTGCAGAATGAAGATCACCTTATACAAAGTTGCTATAGTAATACTATACACAAATCTCATATCGCACTAATGATTAGCATTTTAGCGCATCTCTTGGTTTGTTTGTTTCATCTTTACAAAAGATTATAATCCGGTCATTTTCGGTCATGGTCATTTTCGGTCATTTTCGTTTTCGGGGAGAAATGGTCATCTATAGTATAATATAAATATATATTTATATTTACTATAGCTCAAAATGACCAAACACTTTTTGAAAATGACCGAAAATGACCATGACCGAAAATGACCGCTTGCCACGCTGGTTCTCAATGACCCCATTCACCCCCATTTACGTTAGCCTGTAATAAAGTTCAGCTAGAAAGCCAATAGAAATCAGTATCAATCAATCACTTACACTACTTCTCTGAAAGAAAGTCAGGGTAAAAGCTTGCATTCTGCCCAAAAATGTTGTATCTTTGCACCGGCAATCGAAAGAACAGCCTTTTGTGCCTTGCTCAGGTCTTCTCTTAAGACCAGCACGGGTCATAAATGATGGCAGGCGCTGGTCATCAATGAAGACCCCGAAAACGGCAGGAACGGAGCATTCTGGGGAGTTGCTTAAAGAAAAAAAATTTGAAAAGAAGAAAATTATATGATTACAGTTGATGGATTGACCGTAGAATTTGGCGGCACTACCCTATTCAAAGACATTTCCTTCCAGATCAACGAGAAGGACCGTATAGCCCTGATGGGAAAGAATGGCGCAGGAAAGAGTACATTGCTTAAGATCATCGCCGGTGTGAGAAATGCTACTCGTGGTACAGTTTCCGCTCCCAAGGATTGCGTCATCGCCTATCTGCCTCAGCATCTGATGACCGAAGACGGCAGAACCGTATTCGAGGAAACCTGTCAGGCTTTTGCCCATCTGCACGAAATGCAGGCTGAGATTGACCGCATCAACAACGAGCTCACCACCCGTACCGATTACGACAGCGATGATTACATGCAGCTCATTGAGAAAGTATCCTCTCTCTCAGAGAAATTCTACGCCATCGACATGACTCATTTCGAGGAAGATGTAGAGAAGACGCTGCTCGGTCTCGGTTTCGAACGCTCTGATTTCAACCGCCCTACAAGCGAGTTTTCGGGAGGATGGAGAATGAGGATTGAGCTGGCAAAACTGCTCTTGAAATCGCCAGACGTACTGCTGCTCGATGAGCCAACCAATCATCTCGACATCGAATCTATCGGCTGGCTCGAAGACTTCATCATCAACAGTTCGAAAGCAGTAGTTGTCATCAGCCACGACCGAAAATTCGTTGACGACATTACAACAAGAACCATCGAAGTAACCATGGGCCGCATCTACGACTACAAAGCCACTTACAGCCAATATCTGGAACTGCGCAAGGAACGCCGCGAACAGCAGATGAAGAAATATGAAGAACAGCAGAAGATGATTGCTGAAACCAAGGACTTTATAGAACGCTTCAAAGGCACTTATTCTAAAACCTTCCAGGTGCAGAGCCGCGTCAAGATGCTAGAGAAACTGGAACTCATCGAAGTGGATGAAGAAGATACAAGCCGCCTCCGACTCAAGTTCCCGCCGAGCCCACGAAGCGGTGCTTATCCGGTTCAGATGAGCGATGTGGCGATGTCGTTTGATGGCAAGAAGATTTTCAGCGGCGTAAATCTTACCGTAGAAAGAGGCGACAAGATTGCCTTCGTGGGAAGAAACGGAGAGGGTAAGTCAACGCTCGTGAAATGTATCATGGGTCAGCTTCAGAACGAAGGAAAGTTGGAATTGGGACATAATGTGCAGATAGGTTATTTCGCCCAGAACCAGGCTTCTCTGCTCGATGGCGAACTTACCGTATTCCAGACCATTGATGATGTTGCCAAAGGTGAAATCCGCAACAAGATACGCGATTTGCTTGGAGCATTCATGTTTGGCGGAGAGGATTCTACCAAGAAGGTGAAAGTATTGTCGGGAGGTGAGCGCACCCGCCTTGCCATTCTCAAACTGCTGCTGGAGCCGGTGAATCTGCTGATTCTCGATGAGCCTACCAACCACCTCGACCTGAAGACCAAGGATGTGCTGAAACAGGCATTGCTCGATTTCGACGGAACGCTCATCGTAGTTAGTCACGACCGTGATTTCCTCGATGGTCTTGTCAGCAAGGTTTATGAATTCGGTCATGGTCGCGTCCGCGAACATCTCTGCGGCATTTACGAATTCCTGGAATCGAAGAAGATGGAAAATCTTCAGGAACTGGAGAAGAAACAATAACCCCTATTCTATTGTTTTCTTATCAAAAAATATTTCAAGCATAAAACAAAAAGTCCTGATGTTTCAAACAAACGAAACATCAGGACTTTATTTTCTATCTATTCGGGGAAAACATTCCCGAAAAATTCTATTCGGAAAAATTTTCTTCCGGGAATTACCAAAGCTCCAGGCGCTGGTTCTTAGGAATGAACAGCTTATCGCCCTGCTTTACACCAAATGCCTCATACCATGCATCGATGTGAGGAAGCGCACCGTCAACACGCCACTTGCCGAGAGAATGAGGATCATCCTTTACGCGGTTGCGGATTTCCTTATCAGTAATGTTCTGTCCCCAAACACCTGCATAGGCGAGGAAGAAACGCTGGTCAGGAGTGAAACCATCCTTGTTCTTCAATGGCTTCTTGGCTGTAGCATTCTTGAAGGCATTGTAAGAAACCATCAAACCACCATGGTCGGCAAGGTTCTCGCCGAGGGTGAAACGGCCGTTGGCATTCAGATCTGGCAAAACCTTGATGTTGCTGAAGAAATCAGCATACATATCAGCACGTTTGTTGAAACCTTCTGCATCTTCAGCTGTCCACCAGTCCTTCAGATTACCGCTAGCATCATACTGACGACCCTGATCATCGAATCCGTGAGTCATCTCATGGCCGATTACTACGCCGATAGCGCCATAGTTGAATGCTGCATCAGCCTTAGGATCGAAGAAAGGATACTGGAGAATACCGGCTGGGAAGCAGATTTCATTGGTAGTAGGATTGTAGTAAGCGTTCACGGTCTGAGGAGTCATGAACCACTCATCCTTATCTACCGGCTTTCCTGCCTTCTCAGCAATCTCCTTATCGTTGGCAAACTTGCGGCAAGCCAACACGTTCTCATAATAGCTCTTAAATGGGTCGATGCTGAGCTTGCTGAAATCAGTCCACTTGTTAGGATAACCAATCTTTACATAGAACTTGTCGAGCTTGTTGTGAGCAGCTTTCTTTGTAGCATCGCTCATCCAAGTCTGAGCATCGATACGCTGACCGAGGCTGATCTGAAGATTCTTCACGAGCGTCTCCATCATCTTCTTAGAACTTTCTGGAAAATAGCGCTTGCAGTAGATGCGACCGAGTGCCTCGCCCAACTGAGCCTCAACCTGAGCAGTAGCGCGCTTCCAAAGAGGATAATCCTCCTTACGGCCACTCATAGTCTTGCCGAAGAATTCGAAACGGGCTTCGCGAATCTCATCGCTGAGGTAAGAAGCAGAACTACTGATGATGTCCCACTCCATCAAAGCCTTCAATGTGCCTGCACATTCTGCAGCAGCCACCTTGTCATAACCGGCGAAGAAAGCAGGCTGACCTACGATCATCTCCTTGAGATATTCGCTCTTGATTCCCTCGGCGTTGGCAAGTGCCTCAAGAGGAATGTTAGGATAATTCTCCTTGAATTCTGCCAAGGTCATCTTGTTGTAGTTTGCCTGAGGATCACGAAGTTCGGTACGGCTCTTAGAGAAAGTAGCGAGCGTTGTTTCGTGAAGGAATACGGCAGAAGCCTTCTTGGCAGCTTCATCAGCAGAGAAACCATAGAGCTGGAACATCTTGCTGAGGTAAGTCTTATAAGCCTCACGGATAGCTACGGTTGCAGCATCGTTGTTGAGGTAATAATCCTTGGCACCGAGAGTAAGACCGCCCTGCATCAGGTTGTAGATGTTCATGGTTACGTTCTTCTCATCGGCAGCGAAACCTGCGCCATAGCTCAAACCGAGCCCCATCCATGCATACTTAACCTGAAGCTTCTGAAGCTCGTCCTTGGTCTTGGCAGCTTCAATCTCATCCATCAGAGGCTTTACAGGAGCGATTCCAGCCTTGTTGCGGCTGTCAACATCCATAGAGAGTTTGTAGAAATCAGACAATTTCTGCTCAATGGTTCCAGCCTTGTAAGTCTTCTTCTGGAGTTCAGAAAGAATGGTGTTGATGCGCTTGTTGTTGTTCTCAGCCAGCTGGTCAAAACTGCCATAACGGCTGTAAGCGGCAGGAAGAGGATTGTTCTTCTGCCATCCACCTGTAGCAAACTGATAGAAACTGTCTGCTGGCTTTACTGTCTTGTCGAGATTGCTCATGACAAGACCCGATTTGTTCTGAGCATCAGCGCCTAATGGCAGAGCTGCAATCAGCATCATCGGTAAGATCATCTTCATTTTCATTTTCTTCTCTTTTTTATATTAATGTTACTGTTATTTCGAAACTTCTTCCAATTCTTCCGAAAGGAGCATCCAGCGCTCGTTCTCCTCATCGAGACCCTTCATGAGTTCGGTGTATTCAGTAACGAGTTCCATGTTGGTTGCATTTTCCGGTTTCATCAGGAGTTCATCAATCTCCTTCTTTCTCGCTTCCAGCTTCTCTATCTTCGCCTCACATTCCTTCACGGCTTTCTCAGCCTTGCGGATCTTCTTCTGCTGTTCCTTATGTTCAGCGTAGCTCTGCTTGCCGGATGTGGCAGAGGCAAGACTGTCGGCTGTAGAACCTGATGCGACAGAAGAGCCGGAAGTATTGGCAGAAGGCGAACCGGCAGAAGCCATGCTCTGGTTGGCAAGAGCCTGATTGATGTTCTCGGCATTATGGGCACGGAGATAATCGTAAATACCACCGAGATGCTCACGAACCTTGCCGCCGCCAAACTCATAGACCTTATCTACCAGACCATCGAGGAATTCACGGTCGTGGCTCACGATGATGGCTGTTCCATCGAAAGCCTTGATGGCTTCTTTCAGCACATCCTTCGACTGCATGTCGAGGTGATTGGTAGGCTCATCGAGAATGAGGAGATTCACCGGTTCGAGCAGGAGCTTGATCATCGCCAGTCGGCTACGTTCGCCACCACTCAGTACCTTGACAAACTTCTCTGAAGTCTCGCCGCCAAACATGAAGGCGCCCAAGAGATCGTTCACCTTCAGACGCATTTCGCCTGTTGCCACATTGTCGATAGTCTGGAAGATGGTAAGATTCTCATCCAAGAGCTGTGCCTGGTTCTGGGCGAAATAACCAATCTGCACATTATGACCAATCTTGAGCGTTCCGGTGAAAGGAATCTCACCCATGATACATTTTACCAGGGTAGACTTACCCTCGCCGTTCTTACCCACGAAAGCCACCTTCTCGCCACGCTTGATGGTAAAGGTAACATGGTCGAAGACGGTGTGTGCGCCGTAATCTTTGCGCACCTCATCGCAGATGATAGGATAATCGCCGCTTCTGAGACAAGGAGGGAATTTGAGGTGCATCTGCTTGTTGTCAACCTCATCTACCTCGATAGGCACGATTTTCTCGAGCTGCTTGATTCTGCTCTGCACCTGAACCGCCTTGGTAGGCTTGTAGCGGAATCGCTCGATGAAATCCTTGATGTCGGCAATTTCCTTCTGCTGGTTTTCGTAGGCACGGAGCTGCTGCTCGCGGCGTTCAGCACGCAACACCACATACTCATCGTATTTCACCTTATAGTCTTCTACCCTTCCGCAAGTAATTTCGAGGGTACGGTTAGTTACATTGTTGATGAAAGCACGGTCGTGGCTCACCAGAACCACAGCCTTGGCACTCTGCGCCAGGAACTGCTCCAACCACTGGATACTTTCAATATCAAGGTGGTTGGTAGGCTCATCGAGGAGCAGTACATCAGGCTTCTGCAACAGAATCTTGGCAAGTTCGATACGCATTCGCCAACCGCCGGAAAACTCCTTGGTTGGGCGCTCGAAATCATCGCGCGTAAAGCCAAGACCGCTCAAGGTGCGCTCTATCTCAGCCTCATAGTTTTCGCCACCCATCATCATGTAGCGTTCATGTTCCTGGGTAAACTTCTCTACGAGCTGAGCATAGCTTTCGCTCTCATAGTCGGTACGGTCGGCCATTTCCTGCTGCATCTTGTCCAGACGCGCCTTCATCTCGGTATTATGGGCGAAAGCCTTGCGGGTTTCCTCTTTCACGGTCGTATCGTCCTGCAGTTTCATCACCTGTGGCAGATAGCCGATAGTGGTTTCGTTAGGAATAGCCACAACGCCATCAGTAGGTTTCTGCAAACCGCAGAGAATCTTGAGCATCGTAGATTTTCCCGCACCATTCTTACCCACCAGGGCAATGCGGTCGCGGTCGTTGATGACGAAACTTACATCATGAAAGAGAGGCTTGACGCCAAACTCTACTTTCAGTCCTTCTACTGAAATCATACTATTTTACTTTGAATTTTGAACTTTGAACTTTATGATTAGCAAAGCAAATGAATCGGCTTACCCTTCGGTCGCCGAACGTTGTTTCTTCACTCTTCGTTCTTCACTCTTCACTATTTCTATGGAATGAGCAGGGATGAATCACCATAGCTCAGGAAACGGAAATCATGCGAAAGAGCATAATCGTAAACCTTCTTCCAGTCGCCCTTGAGGAAAGCACTCACCAGAAGCAGGAGTGTGCTCTGAGGCTGATGGAAATTGGTGACCAGCATCTTCACAATCTTATACTGATAGCCAGGAGCAATGATAATCTGCGTGCTGGAATGGAGAGCCTCCAAGCCGTTGCGGTCCAGATAATCGATGATTGCCTGGATAGCCTGCATCGGAGTGATTCCATCTACCAGATTGCCATCTTCAGAAAGCTCGTAAGGATCCCACTGTTTTACGTGCAGATCTTCTTCATTTGCCTCAGGATGCTTCAGCAGATGAACGCCCATGTAATAGAGGCTCTCAATGGTACGGACGCTGGTGGTTCCTACGGCAATGACCCGGCACTCGTGCTTGATGAGTTTTTCCAGACTGCGGCGATGAACAACTATGTATTCCGTATGCATCTGATGGCCTTCGATTTCAAGACTCTTCACCGGTTTGAATGTGCCGGCTCCTACATGCAGGGTTACTTCTTCGCGGTCGATTCCATGCGCATCAAGATCCTTGAGAACAGCATCGGTAAAATGAAGTCCGGCAGTTGGAGCAGCCACACTTCCCTTGATTTTAGAATAAACCGTCTGATAGGTGGTCTTGTCACTCTCCTCTGTCTTGCGGTTGAGATATGGAGGAATAGGCAACTCACCTACTGCTTCGAGAATCTCAGCGAAAGACACCTTGTCGTTGTCCCAATCAAAGTCAACCCAGTAGTTGGTTCCTCCGCCTTTGGCAACCATTTTCTGCGCCTCAGAACCGAGAGCATCTCCGCGTCGCATAGTAGCGCAGAGCGTAAGCTTGTGGCCCTTGATTTCGAAATCACGCTTCAGGCTTCCCTCTTTCCATTTCTTCAGATTACCGATCATGCAGAGCCATGAACAATGTCCGGTGGTCTGGAACATGAGTTCATAATCAGTAGGTTCTGCAGGCTCCATCAAGAAAACCTCAATAAGCGCACCTGTTTCCTTGCGGAAGTGCAGACGCGCTTGTATCACCTTGGTATTGTTGAATATCATCAAGGCTCCTTGAGGGAGATATGTGGGAAGATGATGGAAAACATCATCGCTTACCTCGCCGTGCTTATAGACCAGCAGTTTGCTGTGGTCGCGCTGGGCAATAGGGAATTTTGCGATGCGCTCATCCGGTAAATCATAGTTATAATCACTAATTTTAATGTGTTTTGTATCCATTATTTATTTTACTTTTTGAACTTTCTATTTTGAACTTTTATTTCTGTACTAAAGATTTGCCATCTGACAGGTGGCATAAAACACAATCATGATAAGGGTAAATATCACTACGGTCATGATTTTATCTACATCATCATAGTCGTAACCCGTACTCGTATACTGGTTGGAAATATACTTAATCTTTGGGGAGATGCGGTAATACATCCTGATGTAGATAAGATAAACGACAACTCCTACCACAGCTCCGATAGCCAGACCGCAAAGAATGTCGACCGGATAATGAACACCCAGATAAAGACGGGTCCAACAGTTTACGAGCGACCATAATAACAGGGTCCACGTAACCAGTTTGCTGCGGATGAGCAACGAGAAGAAGATGGCTATAGAAAGCGTATTAGCCGCATGAGCCGAACAGAAGCTGAAACTCTTGAGGCGCATATTGTCAACCACCTGAACCGTATACTTGAACATCGGGTCGCTGGAAGGTCTGCATCTTTCAGCCAGCGGTTTGATAATTCCATCCACCAGTCCATCAGCCAGAAAGATGCAGAGCACCGCTCCTCCAACCACGAGCGCAATCTGCCCCATCATCTCGTTGTTTCTTATCACAACAACGAAGAGGACGATATAAAGCGGAATCCATGTCCAGCCCGATGTAAGCGCCATCGCCATCTGATCGAGCCAGACATTCTCGCTGCCGTTAAACACATGCAACAGCTGCATGTCAAAATCTTGTATCCTACTAAAATCCATTCTCTTTATTTTAATCAGATTTTATCTTAATCAGATTTCCTCAATTGCCTTGGTTTCAATCCAGCCTTCTCTGCCGTCTCCTACCATGATTCCACGCCAGCCTTTCATCGCCTTATCGGTAATGTCAACGCGGGTTCCTTCATGCAGCAGGAAGAGGTCAACGCTCGTCTTGGCTGGCGTCTTCTTCACATTGACAGAAGGAGCGATGATGATGGCTCCCGTACGGTTAATGAGCATCTGCCGCTGCTGGTAAGCAAAGAGATTGCTCAGCAGGAAGACTGCCACGAAGAAGATTCCACCGAAGAAACCAATCTTGCGCAACACGATATGCGAACCGAAGAGATAAACCAAGACCAGAACCAGCGCCATGATGATGGCTATGATGCCTGTCTTAGCCCAACAGTCAACACTCGTAAAGTTAACCAGCGCCTTCCACCAGGTTACGAAGAACATCTCGCTTTCCGGAGTAATCTTGTCGATGGTCTTGCTACGTGCAAACTGCAGGTTGAAGCTGATGTCTTCATCGCCTGGCGAGAGCAGATGGGCACGCTCATAATTGAGCACAGCCTTGGTAATATTGTCTGTACGGTAATAAGCATTGCCCAAGTTATAGTAAACTTCGGCAGAAACACCATAGTTGTTCAATATTTCCTCATAGTCGCGTATGGCCTGCTGATAGTTACCTTTCTGATATTCCGTATCAGCATTGTTCTTGGTTACAGCGCCTGCAGAAACCGAGCAGCCCAACATCACCATGATCATCATGACGAACGAATATCCTGTTGCACTCTTCTTGCGCTGCTTACGCGTTGCATTGATAGCATTTTCTATATTCATAATAGCAGTCATTGCCGATTCGAATGTACGGTTCATATTGCCCGCAGGGTCGCCCGGCGCATAGCGTTCAAACTCACATTCATCGAGAGCCGTTGTAAACTTCTCGATAGTTCTCTCATCTACACAATGTTTTTCGAGCATAGCCTGAATGTTTTCACGTGAGAGCTTTTCGGCTGGCATGTTGAGCTTGTAGCTTACATAGCCCCACAAAGCACGGAGCACTTCATCATAGAATTTTTCCTGCTTGCCACCGAGCATCAGCAGATGAGCCTTCTTCAGGCGCTTGGTTGCTATCTTGTTTGCCTTGTTGGAACGGACCTTTACAAGGTCGGCATTCTCGAGAGCACGGCGGCGGAAAACAATGAGCAGGGCAAAGAAGGCTGCCAATGGAACCAGCAGACTGGTCCAGTAGCCGAAGCTTCCGTAGAACATATCGTCAATATCATGGAGCTTAGACTTGCCCAGTTTCAGCGCATGAATGTCCTTATCCTTGTTGCTGAAATCTGAGGTTTCATTGTCTGAAGTTCCATCGCCCTTCTCTACATTCAGCGTAAACGGCTGGGTCTTGATTGTCTTATACTTGTTAGCCGAAGTATCATAATAGGTGAATTCTACCGCAGGAATGGTATAATTTCCCTGATTACGAGGCACAGCCAGGAAGTCATAAATCATATTGCCTTCTACGCCATTGGCTGTGAGACGGGTCTTGTCTGTCACCTTCGCATCGTACTTGTCAAAATCCTTAGGGAAGGTGATGACAGGCTGCTTGAGCAACTTCAGGTTTCCGATTCCTCCTACCACGACACGAATGGTGATAGGTTCGCCAGCCTTTACTTCCTTCTTGTCGATGGAAGCAGTAATATTGAATTTACCTACACCGCCCGAGAAGTTGGCAGGGCGCTGAGGCAATGGATCAACCTGAATTTTCACACTAGGAGCAATAATATCTTTCTTTACTTCAACATAGCCGGAGCCACCATTGAAGAAAGCTTCCATCGGGTCAACGTTTCTGTTCTGCTGAACTACGATTCCCTTGAAGGTAATGGCAGGAATGGTGAGGCTTCCCGTCATCTGCGGATACATGACATACTGGCTCCATGTAACACATCGGTAAGGTCGGCCGTTTACGGTTTCAGTATGGAAGCTCTTCTGCTGAGGCAGCGGAACTTCCTGGTTGTGGAATCCCTTCAGGTCAGGCATCTTGCCTTCCAGCTGGGTAAGGTCTACCTGCGTGTAAACCTTATAAGTAAGGAGCACCGGTTCCTGTTCGTGAACACGTCGCTTGTTGGCTGTAACCTTGATGAAGAGGTCGCGGCCTGATATTCTTGATCCGGCTGTTCGCATGCGTGGTTCATCATAATCATTCTGTCCGTGCATGGAAGGAGCGCCGTTGTTGCGTGCAGCATGGCCAGAAACTGTAATCTTAACCGGATGGGAAGAGAGTTTCTTACCATTTACGATGGCATGAGAGGCACCAATGCCAAAGGTTCCGTTCTTAGCTGCGTAGAGCGTATAGGTAATGGTTACCGACGATGAAGAGGAAGTATGACCATTGATCATCTGATAACTGGACTGCGATGAGGTGTAAGGACCTGCGATTACCTCAAGTCCTTCTCCTACTCCGCCCAGGCGGAATTCCTCTACATCACGTGTATTGATGGTATAGGCCACACGGAAGTTTTCTCCCGCCGCCACGTGTGTTGGTGCCGACACACTGATATGCTGGGCTTTCAGCTGCAAACTGAAGCCCAGAAGCATTGCCCATATAATAATAAACCAACCTATATGTTTCATGTTCTAATTTTATTATGCTCGTTGTATTATTTTACTTTTTACCAGTTTTTCTCATATTGCTTTCTGCGAGGCTGACTCATCGCTTTCTGCATCTTGCGCTTCGTATCCTTCTCCTGCTGGATGGCAGCGTTCAAGAGTTGTTCAGCATTATCTTTGCTCATCTTGTCCTGATTGTTCTGATTCTGCTGATTGTTCTTATTCTGGTTGTTCTTATTTTTGTCGTTCTTGTTCTTGTCTTTATTCTGATCTTTGTTCTGATCCTTATTCTGCTTGTCTTTGTTCTTGTCCTTGTTTTTATTCTTGTTGTTCTTATTCTTATCGTTCTGCTTGTTCTGCTTCTGGTTTTTAAGCAGTTTCTTGCAGAGGGCAAGATTATATCGGGTTGCATTGTCCTGCGGATTGCAGCGCAGGGCGTTCTCATAACATCCTATAGCCTGCGCATATTGCTGATGCTGCTGCATGACCACACCCATGTTGTGGTAACTTCTGGCGCGTCGCATCTTGTTCGTTTCCAGTTTCGAAGCATTCTCAAACTGTATCATTGCCATCGAATCCTTCTGCTGCATCATCAGGGCGCAACCCAGATTATAGACAGCCTGCGCATTCTTCTGGTTCTTGGAGATAGCCTTGCGATATTGCGTTTCGGCTGCAGCCCACTTCTGTTTATGATAGGCGCGGTTTCCCTGGCGGATGAAGTTGCGGTCGTTCTGCGCTCCCACCTTCGCCAAGCCCAGCACCATCAGGGCAAAAACCAATATATATCTTAAATATCTCATTCTTATTATATAATAATGTATAAACGTTTATCAGAAAGGCTTCCTGATGTCTTTCTTAAAAAACTTGATGTTTCTGAGCAGAGGATTCTTTACCTCAAGCAGACAGAGTTCGATGATAAGCAACAGGATGACGAGAATACCTACAGCCTGGAACTGTTCATCATAGGCGCTGTAAACCACACTCGTCACATCGCCTTTCTGCAATTTGGCAATATCATCATTCAATGCTCTTTCCGCATCGCTGGTATTATCTACATGAATGTACTGCCCCTTGCCTGCCTGGGCAAGTTCCTTGCACATCTGCTCATTCAGGGCGGTCATTACGGTGTTGCCCGCATTGTCCTTCAGATAAGAGCCGTCGCCCATAGGGATAGGCGCTCCCTTGGTGTTTCCTATGCCCAGGATAAAGACATTGATTCCTTTCTTGTTGGCAGCAGCCGCTGCCTCCTGTGCACCAGGCTCATGGTTTTCGCCATCGGTAATAACGATGATGGCTCTGCCCACATTCTCCTGCTGAGTGAAACTCTTGGAAGCCAAATCGATGGCTTCGCCTATATTGGTTCCCTGGGTCTGGATAAGACCAGGGGTTATATTCTGGAGAAACATCTTTGCCGAAACATAATCGGTGGTGATTGGCAACTGCACGAACGCATCGCCTGCAAAGACGATGAGTCCAATCTTGTCGTTGTTAAAGTTGTCGACCAGATTTTCGATAAGCATCTTACTCTTGTCCAAACGGGATGGAACCACGTCCTGACAGAGCATGGAATTTGAAATATCGAGGCAGATGATGGTTTCAATACCATGTCGCTTATCGTGAGAAATCTTGCTGCCCATCTGCGGGCGAGCTATCATCACGATAAGAAGCGCCAAGGCTGCGAGCATCAGCACAAACTTAACTGTTGGGCGATATTTGGAGATGTTGGGCATGAGCTGTTTCAGAAGTTCCGGATCGCCGAGCTTCTTCAGTTTTGCCTTTCTTCTTCTCCATCCTATCAGTCTGATGAGAATCAGTACTGGTATAATCCACAACAGCCAGAGAAATATAGGATCTTCAAATCTTAACATTTTCTATTCTAATTATATCTTCTATTCGATTATCCGATAATCAGTAAAATATCTCCGATAACTGGTAAAATATCTCCGAAAGATAGCAGAATATCTCCGAAAGATAGCGAAATATCTCCGATAATCAGTAATGGCTCAGTATCCGGATTACGGAATTCTTCTGAACCAGGTGATGCGGAGCAGGATTTCTACCAGCAATACCAGGAGAGCTGCCAGGGCGAATGGCTGATAAGCTTCATAGCGCTTAGCGAAATGCTTGACATTAAACTTGGTTTTCTCCAGTTTATCAATGTCCCTGTAAATCTTCTTCAGCTCGTTATTGTTCGTAGCGCGATAGAAATTTCCATCAGTTGTCTGCGCAATGTCGCTCAGCGTCTTCGTATCTATCTCTACCGGAATGTTGACGTACTGTACTCCTCCTGCCACAGGCATTGGATAAGGAGCCACCTTGTTGGTTCCTACACCGATGGTGTAAACGCGGATTCCGTAGCTCTTGGCAATCTCTGCTGCGGTCATTGGCGAGATTTCACCCATGTTGTTACTGCCATCGGTAAGAAGAATCACGACCTTCGATTTTGACTTAGAATCCTTCAGGCGGCTCACGGCATTGGCGAGTCCCATTCCCACTGCAGTTCCGTCGTCTATCAGTCCCCGGGCGGCAATATCCGTACGGGTTGCCTGCAAGAGGCGCAACAGACTGGCATGATCGGTTGTCATCGGGCACTGGGTGAAGGCTTCACCGGCAAAGATAGTCAGACCGATGTTGTCGTTCGGTCTTCCCGAGATAAATTCCGTAGCCACATCCTTAGCCGCTTCCATACGGTTTGGTCTCAAATCTTCGGCAAGCATAGAGGTGGAAACGTCCATCGCCAACATAATGTCAATGCCTTCCACCGTCTTGTTGTCCCAAGCCGTATGCGTCTGCGGACGAGCCATCGCACAGACGATGAGCACGAAACAGATGCATCTCAGCACCATTGGCAGATGGATGAGACGCACACGCAGGCTCTTCGGAGCATATTGATACTTTTTCGTGTCGCTCATGCGCATGGTTGGCGCATTCTTCTTCCTGTAGAGGAAATACCATAATATATAAGGTATCAGTAACAGGAGCAACAGAAAATAGCCTTTACTTGCAAATTCCATTTCTTTATTTTTCTATTTATAGCCAGGCTAAGAGTTTCGGAATAAACCGCTTTGCCCGGCGAAACGTTTCATAAGAACACCCTGCTTTACATCAGCAGCATGGCTGACTGATAAATGATGTAACCCAACAGAGCCAGACCTACGATGGCTCCTATCCAGAGGAGCGACTTGATGAGGCGGCGCTGAGATTGCGTCTTCTGCTCTTCGTTGGTCAGCTGCGGAACCACCTTTTCTTCTGTAGGTTTCTCATCTGTCTTGGTCTGGTCGATGAAGTTGATGGCATTCACCAGGTTGGCATCGTTCTCATTCACCAAGGTTTCATATTTGGCAAACTTCACGAGATCGGCAGTCTGGAAGAGTTCCTTCAGTTCATCAATCATCTTCTGGTCGCCTGCTTCGCGCAAACGTTCGATGATTTCCATACTGGTCATTTCCATCGCATTGAATCCAAAACGGCTCACGATATATTCTCTCAGCGTATTGGTAAGCTGGGTGTAGTAAGCCTTCTGTGTTTCCTGATTCTCTACGTGCTGCTGCTTGATGACGTTGATTTGATTCAGCGCCTTTTCATGAGCCGGAACACGTTTTACGATGCGGATATGGGTGATAATTGGCTTGTTGTTTTTCAGTCTGTTGCGCAGATAAAGCCATGCGCCACAGAGGATTAACAGCAATAGGCTCAACCAAAAAATCGCACTCCATTCGCTCCAGGAGAAAGGATTGTCCTGAACATCCTTGGGCGGATAGAACTGGTTGGGATGAACCGTATCTACAGGAACGGTGAGCACCTTCAGCGCAAGCTGGTTGCCATGAAAGTTCTTGCCGTTTACCTTCACATTGAGCGCAGGAATCACGTACACCTTTTCATCAAATGAAGTCAGTGTATAGTCGCGGCTCACCACCATGCGGTCGTCGCCTATGTGCGAAGTGTCGCCTATACTCTGCTCTACCACTTCCACTCCCGGCGTAATTTGCTGCTGCGGCTTGAAAGATGGCAGTTGCACCTTATCGCCCTGCTTTACCGAAGCCTTCAGATGCAGCACGGTCTGCTGTCCTATCAGTATCTGCAGCGAGTCGATGCGTTGCTCTACCTGCTGGGCTTGAGCTAAGCCTGAGCACCCCAGGAGAGCGAGCGACAATATGATATTCTTTACTTTAAACATAGTTTCTTTACTTTGAGCTTTGAACTTTCGTTTTCCAAGCCATAGAGCAATGTGTTTCAGATAACTGAGCATCATCAGCCCCTCTGCTTGAAAAGCATCAGGAGCGCCTTCGAGAAGTCCTCGTTAGTGGCAATCGAAGTCCAGTCGACCTTGCTTTTGGCAAAGTCGGTTTTCAGATTCTCCTGCTGCATCAGCCATTGCTGGGTATGGGCCATTCGCAGTTTCTTCGAACTTGTATCAATATACATCTCATGTCCGGTTTCTGCGTCCATCACCTTGAGCAGTCCTACATCAGGCAGCACCTTGGCACGCGGGTCGTAAACCTGGATGGCTACTACATCATGCTTCTGGTTGGCAATCTGCAGCTGATGCTGGAAATCCTTATGATCATAGAAGTCGCTGATTACGAAAGCTGTGCAGTGGCGTTTCATCACGCGGGTGAAATATTCCAGGGCGCAACCGATGTCGGTACGCTGGCTTTGCGGCTGGAAGTTGAGCATTTCTCTGATGATATAGAGAATATGCTTTCTTCCTTTCTTAGGCGGAATGTACTTCTCGATACGGTCAGAGAAGAAGATGACACCTATCTTGTCATTGTTCTGAATGGCACTGAAGGCGAGTGTGGCAGCAATCTCAGTAGCCAGATCGCGCTTCATCTGCTTCATCGTACCGAAATCGAGCGACCCGCTGACGTCTACGAGCAGCATCACCGTCAGTTCCCTTTCCTCTTCAAACACCTTGACATAAGGTTTATGAAAGCGGGCGGTCACGTTCCAGTCGATGTCTCTCACATCATCGCCATACTGATATTCGCGCACCTCGGCAAAGGCCATTCCCCTACCCTTGAAGGCAGAATGATACTGACCTGCGAAGATGTTCTGACTCAGTCCGCGAGTCTTGATTTCTATCTTCCGAACCTTTTTTAAGATATCTTGTGTATCCAAAATCCTAAACTATTAACTATAAACTATTAACTGTTAACTATCAAGGCACTTCCACCTTATTGATAATGCGGCTCACGATTTCCTCGCTTGTTACATTGCTTGCCTCAGCCTCGTAAGAAAGACCGATACGATGGCGCATTACGTCATGAGCCACTGCTCTTACATCTTCAGGAATCACATAGCCGCGATGCTTGATAAACGCATAGGCTCTGGCTGCCTTGGCAAGAGAGATGCTGGCACGAGGACTGCCTCCGAAGGTAATCATGTCTTTCAGCTCGCCCAGTCCGTAACGCTCAGGATAACGTGAAGCAAAGACGATATCGGCAATATACTGCTCAATCTTCTCATCGAGATAAACCTCATTTACAATCTTGCGAGCCTTCAGAATCTCCTCGGCAGATGTTACAGGAGTAACCTCAGGAAGTCCGCCCTGGATATTCTCGCGGATGATGAGCTTCTCCTCTTCCAGTGTAGGATAATCGATGATTACCTTCAGCAGGAAACGGTCTACCTGTGCTTCAGGCAACTGATAGGTTCCTTCCTGCTCGATAGGGTTCTGTGTAGCCATTACCAGGAACGGACTAGGCAGTTTGAAGGTTTCATCGCCAATGGTAACCTGGTGTTCCTGCATGGCTTCGAGCAGCGCACTCTGCACCTTGGCAGGGGCACGGTTAATCTCATCTGCCAAAACGAAATTGGCGAAGACAGGACCGCGCTTTACATGGAAAGCCTCGTCTTTCTGTGAATAAATCTGAGTACCCACCACATCGGCAGGCAACAGATCAGGAGTAAACTGAATGCGGCTATAGTCGGAGCTGATAAGCTGTGACAATGTCTTGATTGCAAGTGTCTTCGCCAGTCCAGGTACACCCTCAAGCAGGATATGACCATCAGAGAGAAGACCGATAAGAAGGCAATCTACGAGGTGTTTCTGACCCACGATTACCTTATTCATGCCCATTACCAGGTTGGTAACAAACTGACTTTGTTGTTCTATCCGGATATTCAATTCGCGGATATCAATAGCTTCTGCCATAATTCTATATTTTTACGTTTAATTTCTTAATTCAAACAATATATTTCCAAAACTAAACGCAAAAGTACTCAAATTAAGCCACAAAAGCGAAAAAACCTATCTAAATAATATTAAAAATGTTTCATAAAAGCTATTTTTAGATTCTTTTAAAGAATAGCTTTTATGAAACAAACGAGATTTCAAATATTTTATCTGTTTTTATGCTTCATGTACCAAGGATGAACCAAGAAATTGTACACCAGCAACGATACGATTGTAAAAAGAAGCGCATAGTGCAACATCCCTGATTCAACCATATTATATACAGGATGATCTACGTCAAAATGCGCTCTCGCAGGAAAATTATGGAACAGGAATCCGAGACCGAGTCCCAAGCTCAATCCCAATTCCCAAGCCAGGAAGAACGAGTTCACGCTCGTGCCGCGCTGGCAATGTTTGGCAAGCTTGATATAGAAGAGCAGGAAACGGCTTCCGATGATTCCCAAGCTGAAACCCAGCAAGGTTGGAACCACGATTTCTACAGCAAACTCCTGACTTCCGAACGAAATCAGTTCAGCAGAAGCCAGCAGCACCAGACCTACTATTATCTGGCTCTTCAAATCTGCATCAGCAAAGACAAACTTTTCTGCCAGGAACGCCAAGACCAATCCTCCTAAAATCATCAGAAAAATGCCAGTAGGATGAGGCACAGAAAAGTATAATCCCGCAGAAAAAGTAATCAGGATGATATTGACAAACAGCGGAGTTCCCTGTGGCAGATAGAAGCGGTCGAGGCTGAAAACCTTGATTCCTTCGGCAGGCGCCTTGAAAGGAAACTTAGCGCGAGAAACCAGCACGAAGGCTCCCAAAGCCAGCAACGAAGCCGTAGGGAAAACATAGCCCATGCCGAAATAGTTGTAAACAAAAAATGCCAACAAGGGTCCTACAGCTATCGAAAAGCGGGCAAACCAGGAGGTAATATAATTAGCCTCGGTGCGCTGGAACGACTCGCAGGAATCAATAACCAGCGTACTGGCAAGCGTCATCTGAGCCAGTCCCAGAAATGCTCCCAACAGGAAACGGACCGCCAGGAGAATCTCAAAAGAAAACCTGATGTTCCAGAACGTATCCAGATAGTAAAGAACCGAATGACAAACAACCACACTTAAAATGGAAAGCTGGCAGACCATATTCCTGCGGTAGCGCTGCACCAGATAAGAGCAGAAGCCGCCAAACAGAAACAATCCCAAGCCGTATGCAAGAAGCACACACCCAATTTGCCACTGCTGGAAATTCTCCTGAATCAGGAAATAAGGAATGGCAAAAACGAGCATGTACACACCCGACATCAGCAAGAGGTTGGCAAAGCATAATCGCCAGAAGTCCTTGTGCCACAGCTTGATATGTACTGGAGTATTTTGTGTATCCATTATTCTAAACTCTTTTATGAATCTATCGTATTTATACTCTCTTACACTTCGCTAAAAAGAGAGTCAATGTTAATAACTCTCTTCTGCGCTAGGATAATCTACGGTCTTCACCGCATCAATATAAGCCTTCACACCCTTGGTCATTTCCTCGCCTACCTGAGCAAAGTGGCGCAGGAACTTAGGCTTGAAACCCTGTGTCATTCCGAGTGCATCAGCATAAACCAGCACCTGTCCGTCGCAGCCGTTACCTGCACCGATTCCAATCGTTACAGCCTTTACCTTCTTGCTTACTTCAGCAGCGAGCTTAGCAGGAACCTTCTCCAGTACGATGGCAAAGCAGCCTGCTTCGTCCAGCGCAATGGCATCGCTGATAAGTTTCTGTGCCTCAGCCTCTTCCTTGGCACGAATGCCATAACCGCCAAACTTGTTCACGCTCTGCGGGGTAAGTCCGAGATGACCATGAACCGGGATTCCTGCATTAACCAGCGCCTTAACCGTGTCGCAGATTTCTACGCCGCCTTCCAGTTTCAGAGCGTCTACACCCGTTTCCTTCATCATGCGGCAAGCATTGCGCAGCGCCTCTTCCTTGCTGATCTGATAGCTGCCGAAAGGCATGTCGCAAACCACGAAAGCATGCTGGCAGGCACGTGCCACGCTGCGGGCGTGATAAATCATCTGGTCAACGGTAATCGGCAATGTGTCTGCATTTCCTGCCATCACATTGCTGGCCGAATCACCTATTAATATAGAGTCAATTCCTGCAGCATCTATAATTCCGGCTGTTGTAAAGTCGTATGCTGTCAGCATGGTTACTTTCTCGCCAGCCTTCTTCATTTCTGCGAAGGTCTTGGTGGTAATTTTCTTCTTGTCAGTAGATAAATATCCCATTTTTTTATTTTGATTTATTTATTGTTCTGCGTTGAATCTATTTCGCATTCTCCACGATGCGCTGCAAGTCAGCAAAGCTGAAACCTCTGTAATCATCTATCACATAGTCGGATAGCGGTTCTATGGCTTCTCTGCTGTTCGTTGTGGCAAGACCTAAAGTGAAGGCTCCTGAGGCTCTCACCGCCTTCAGTCCGTTGAAACTGTCTTCCAGTCCTACACAGTCCTCCGGCTCCACCCCGAAGTAGGCTGCACCTTTCAGATAGCAGTCAGGATGAGGCTTACTCTCGGCGAAATCCTCGCTGGTCAGCACGCGGTCGAAATAAGCCTTGAATTCCGGATGGCGTTCATAGACATTCAGCATCTTCTGAACGTTGCTGCTCGTTACCACAGCGCATTTTACGCCATGCTGCTTCAAGTCTGTGTTGAAGTCTTCGAACCCTGCAATATATTCATACTGCATGGTCTTTTCAAACTCATCCAGTCGGGCTGTAATCTTAGCCTGTTCCTCCTTTGCGCCTGTAAAACCTTCGATGTGGGCAAAGACGGCTTCATCGGTGAAATACTTGTCGTAAATCTGAACCAGAGTCTGTCCTTTGATGCGATATTCGAAATCGGGCATTTCCGGATGATACTCTCTGCCTATCATTCCCCAGAAGATGGAGTACTGTGATTCTGTGTCGAATACCACGCCATCCAGATCGAAGAGTGCTGCTTTTATCATATTTCCTTGTCTGTTTTTATCAATTTTTGCTTAAATTATATTGAAAACGGGTGCAAAGTTACGCAAAAAACTTAATATACGAGCATAATCAGACAGATTTTGATGTTTTTATTACGTGTTTTCCGATTTTTTACACTACCTTTGCAGAAAAATCAGTAGAAATAAAGAAGAATACATATAATTATATGATAGAAATAATAGAGAAATACTTCCCGAACCTCACGGAAGAGCAGAAAAAGCAGTTCGAGGCACTCGATGCATTATACCGCGACTGGAACAGCAAGATCAATGTCATCAGCCGCAAGGACATCGATAATCTGTATGAGCACCACGTGCTCCATTCTCTGGCTATAGCCAAGGCCATCCATTTTCGTCCGGGTACGGAGATTCTCGATTTCGGCTGTGGCGGAGGTTTCCCGGGCATTCCGCTCGCCATCCTCTTCCCTGAATGCAAGTTCAAACTGATAGATGGAACGGGCAAGAAAATCAGAGTCTGCAACGAGGTGGCTACGGCCATCAATCTGCAAAATCTCAAGGCTGAACACCTGCGCGGAGAGGACGAAAAAGGCAAGTACGATTTCGTGGTAAGCCGTGCGGTAATGCAGCTTCCTGACCTGATGAAGATTATCAAGAAAAACTTTAAGCAGAAGGGACAAAACGCTCTGCCTAACGGACTTCTGTGTCTGAAGGGCGGTAATCTGAAAGAAGAACTGAAGCAATACTTCAAGATTTCAGAAATCACTCCGCTCAGCACTTTCTTCGATGAAGAATGGTTCAGTCAGGACAAGCAACTGGTTTACGTTCCGGCGTAATAGAAGTGAAGAGTGAAGAACTGAACTTTCGCATGTGGTTCAAGTACGGGCTGAAGGCCCAAAAGCTCCTAGCCCAGGGCATCGCCCTGGGTATAATGGCAATCAGTAAGGCGCCCTGTAAGGGCAAAAGCTTTATGTTTTGTCTGGAGTTTTAAAGCTTTTGCCCTTACAGGGCGACAGGTTTGCGTCCGTAATTACCCAGGGCGATGCCCTGGGCTAGGAGCTTCTGCCCTTTCAGGGCGTGTGGAGCTTTCATACAGGGCAGGTGGAGCTTACATACGAAACTTAAGTTGCTAATCATAAAGTTCAAAGTAATCATAAAGTTCAAAGTAAGAAATGTTACATATAGAAAGATTTCAAGTAAACATGTTGCAGGAAAACTGCTACGTGGTGAGCGATGAGACCAAGGAATGTGTCATCATCGATTGCGGCGCCTTCTATCCGGAAGAGCGCAAGGCTATTACACAATATATTAAGGAGAACCAGCTCAAGCCCGTTCACCTGCTCGTAACCCATGGCCATCTTGACCATAACTTCGGCAACAACACCATCTATCAGGAGTTCGGACTGAAACCTGAAGTATCGGCAGCAGATGAAAACCTGATGAAGGGACTCGCCAAGCAGGCAGAAACCTTCTATCAGATGCAACTCGATTACCAGTTTCCGCCGATTGGCAGATTCTTCGAAGATGAAGAGGTCATCAAGTTCGGCAACCACGAGTTCCAAGTCATCGCCACTCCGGGCCACAGCAGCGGTTCCGTCACCTTCTATTGCGAGGCAGAGCACGTAGCCTTCACCGGCGACACCCTCTTCCACAACTCTATCGGCAGAACCGATTTCCCAGGTGGCAGCATGTTCCGCATCATCAACAGTCTGCGCCATCTCGGTCAGTTGCCTGACGAAACCCAGGTCCTCCCGGGTCATGGCGAATACACCAGCATAGGCGAAGAGCTCGCTCACAATCCATATATGGACCGTTAAAACAGCATTCTAAAAAAGTCAGGAGATTTATCAGCGATGATCAAGAAATCGAATACAGAGAAGATTATTCTCGGCATTGACCCCGGAACCAACGTGATGGGCTATGGCGTAATCCGCATCATCGGCAATAAGGCCGAACTGGTGGTGATGGGCGTCATCGACATGCGCAAGGAGAGCGATCCCTATCTACGGCTGGGCAAGATCTTCGACCGCGTAACCGGCATCATCGACAGCTATCTGCCCGATGAGATGGCCATCGAAGCCCCCTTCTTCGGCAAGAACGTGCAGTCGATGCTCAAGCTGGGCAGAGCGCAGGGAGTAGCCATCGCAGCCGCCATTCATCACAGCGTTCCTATCCACGAATATGCGCCGCTCAAAATCAAGATGGCCATTACAGGACAGGGACAGGCTTCGAAGGAACAGGTGGCGGGAATGCTGCAGCGACTGCTCCATATTCAGCAAGACGAAATGCCGAAGTTCATGGACGCTACCGATGCGCTGGGGGCAGCCTACTGCCACTTTCTGCAGATGAACCGCCCGGAGACCAACGCCAAGCACTACAGCAGCTGGAAAGACTTTGCAACAAAGAATCAGAGTAGAATAAAAAAATAAGAGAGATGCAAAAGATTATTAGCATTAAAAATGGTGTTACCCGTATGCCAGAATGGCGTATGGCTGAACCCGTAAACTTCGAGGCGTGCGATGGTGAACACATCGCTATCGTAGGTCCGAACGGTGGAGGAAAATCAATGTTTGTCGACATCATCGTAGGTCGCCACCCACTCCTGATGCACGACCCTGATTACGATTTCTCACCAAGCCAGAAAACAATGGTGAGCGACAACATCAAGTATATTACCTTCCGCGACACCTACGGAGGCGATAACGACCGCACTTATTTCCTGCAGCAGCGCTGGAACCAGCTCGAGATAGACGAGAACACGCCTGTCGTAAAGGACAAGCTGGAAGAAGCCTACCAGATGGCTGGTGAAGACACACCGGAGCGCAGAGCCCTGCAGCAGCACATCTACAAACTCTTCCACATGCAGCACCTGATGGACAAATACACCATCCTGCTCTCAAGTGGCGAGCTCCGCAAGTTCAAACTTGCCTCTACCCTCTTCTCAGAGCCTCGCGTACTCATCATGGACAATCCGTTTATCGGACTCGATGCTGAAACCCGCGACCAGCTCAAGGAACTGCTCAAGACCCTCTCTTCAGAGCGAGCCCTGCAGATTATCCTCGTACTGAGCAAGAGCGATGATATTCCCGACTTCATCACCCACGTGGTAGAAGTGAAGGATATGAAGGTTCTGCCTAAGGTAACCCTCGCCGAATATCTTGCCGGCAGAGAATCCGTGCCTGCCCATGTGCTGAGCCCGGAGCTGGAACAGGCCATAGTAGACCAGCCTTACAGCGACCGCGAATATCACACCCAGGAAGTGGTGAAGATGAACAAGGTGCGCATACAGTATGGCGAGCGAATCATCCTCAACGACCTCGACTGGACCGTGATGAACGGCGAGCGATGGGCTTTGAGCGGACAGAACGGAGCCGGAAAGAGTACGCTCCTCAGTCTGGTCTGTGCCGACAATCCGCAGAGTTATGCCTGCGACATTACCCTCTTCGACAATCCTCGAGGCAGCGGCGAAAGCATCTGGGACATCAAGAAACACATCGGCTACGTATCGCCTGAGCTTCACCGCTCTTACCAGCGCGACCTGCCAGCCATCCGCATCGTAGCAAGTGGTTTGATGGATTCCGTAGGCCTCTATGTAAAGCCGAAGGAAGAAGATATGGACAAGTGCCGCTTCTGGATGAAAGTATTTGGACTGGAAGGTCTTGAAGACCGTGGTTTCCTGAAGCTCTCCAGCGGCGAACAGCGCCTCGTTCTTCTGGCACGTGCCTTTGTCAAGGATCCGGAACTGCTGATTCTCGATGAACCGCTCCACGGACTCGACAACCGCAACCGCCGTCTTGTAAAAGACGTCATCGAAGCCTTCTGCCGTCGCCAGAACAAAACCATGATCATGGTAACGCATTATAAGGAAGAATTGCCAGCGTGCATCGACCACAGCATCTTCCTCTTGCGCCACACCAACGATTAAAAAGAATTGATAATTAATAATTTCAGAAAGATGAGATACATAATATTATTATTTGCGCTCACCCTCAGCATAGCTAAGGCAAGCGCCCAGGATGTATTAAACGAGGTGCTACGCACTTCTGATGCAATCATCAACGACACCACGAAGAGCATGGACGAGCGCCGTACAGCCCTCTTCAAGTTTGACGCAATGACCTACATGCGCAGCAAGATTCTGCCACCGTATGTAATGCTCGACAAGAATCTGAGCAAGGACACCTTGAACATAAAGGTTCGCTATCTCAACGAGCAGGCCTACGCCATGAGCGTTTATATTACGCTCTATCAGAGGCGACTGAAGGAGGCTTCAAACAAGAACAAGCCGCTCGTAACCCAGTTTTTCAAGCAGGCAACCATCGATCACAAGGCATTTAAGGATGAAGATACAGAGTTTACCCTGGCTTATTACAACACCCCGGATGCTCCTACTCCATTCTGCCTCGACTGCGATTGGGTTTCAACCTTGGCTTTCATCCGCAGCATCGACTGGTCAAAGCTTTAAGAAAATTCAAATATTTTCAAGTTATAATCGGTCTTCAAAAAGACCAACTGTACAAACCTCTTCCTTAGCTGTTGATTTGCTAAGGGAGAGGTTTTCTTTTAAAAACACATGATTTACTGAAGTTTCGCATGTAGGCTCCACACGTCCTGAACCAATGGTCACCGGCCGAAGGGAATTGAAAATCGCTGGCCGAAGGGTAAAGCAAAGGTAAAGGGCAGAAACTTTAGAATTCCAGGCTATTAACAAAGCTTTTACACTATCATTCAGACAGTTATAAACGTATACAAACACAGGTCGTTTTTAAAACACGGATTCTAGACTTCATGCAAAAAGCTTAATGACCTTAATGACCTTGACCTTAATGACCCAAAATGACATATTATCAACTCAACGCCTATAAGCATCCTCCCAATACTCATTTTGCAAATGTAAAGTATTTATACCACAAACAAACATTCAAAAACTGGTGTTCCCCGGTCATTAAGGTCATGGTCATTAAGGTCATTAAGGGTTTCGGGGGAACGGAATATATATATATAATATAATATTAAAGTATTTAATATTATATTATAAGAAAAGAGAGCGAGCGAAAAGTGCTTAATGACCTTAATGACCTTGACCTTAATGACCGCTTTTCACGTTTCTTCGGCTACCTTCAATGCGTATTTTCCTTTTTGCTATGTTTCTGAAATAAAGTTCTGATAGAAAACGATAGAAGGCATTATTTATCAGCTACTTACGCCATTTCCGGCAAAGAAAGTCAGGGTGAAAGCTTGCATTCTGCCCGAAAATGTTGTATCTTTGCACCGGCAATCGAAAGAACAGCCTTTTGTGCCTTGCTCGGGTCTTCTATTAAGACCAACACGGGTCATAAATGATGGCAGGCGCCGGTCATCAATGAAGACCCCGAAAACGGCAGGAACGGGGCGTTCTGGGGAGTTGTAAAACAAAGGACTCTAAACATACTACAAACGACTATGATTAATTACAGCATCGTAATGCGTAGCGTGAACGCAAATCTTCTGGAAATCAACCAGGCTAAGTCACGCATCAACCAGGCAAAGAAGGAGGGTACTACCCCAGACCCAAAGGACCTGGAACTCGTGAAGACTGAGAAGCAGAATGCTTTCGCCATCTCACAGTACACTGACATCATGACCATCGAGAAGTTTGCCAAGCACATCACTTCACATGGTAGCGTTTATTCGAGAGCTGACATCAGCGCCATCCTCTACATCGCCGTAGACTGCATGCGTGAGATGTTGCTCGAGGGCAAGAAGATTCGTCTGGGCGATCTTGGTGATTTCTCTCTTCTTCTCACTTCGAAGGGTGCTGAGGATGCTGACAAGTTCACCTCGCAGAACATCACCGGTGTGAAGGTTCAGTGGGAGCCAGGTCAGGAGTTCAAGAACCTTCGCGATGACGCCGAGTTCAACCTCGTAGCCAGCCGCAGCGCTCAGGCAGCCGTTATCAAGGCGATTAAGGAGGGTAAGACCAACGTTGACCTCAACGCGCCAACTACTCCGGATAATACGCCTGGCGGTTCTACCCCAGGCGGTTCAAACACCGGCACTACCGGCAGCGAAGGCCAAGGCTCTGAATCAACCGGCGGTACTACCGGCAAGGACGATACTGGCGACGGCCTTGAATAGCCCAAGGATAGACTGGCTAGGTTGCTAGCCCCTAGCCCAGCCTATCCGCCCCCAAAAAATAAACATAAAACACTAAACATTAAACACTAAGAAAGATGAAAGCGAACACTTGGAAAACAATTCTTCAGATAGCCATCAGCATTCTGACCGCTATCGCTACTACGCTCGGAGTAACGAGCTGCATGGGATAAAGAAAACTGAGAAATCCGGTCATTAAGGTCACGGTCATTAAGGATTTCCAAAGAAAGTTAAAGGGAAATGAGTAAAAAATCATCATTTTTTTGCTCATTTTCCTTTTTTTATTATCTTTGCCTTAAAAATTAATAATTGAACTTTCGTATGTGGTTCAAGTACGGGCTGAAGGCCGAAAAGGTCAGAAGCAGCACGCCCTGAAAGGGCAGAAGCTCCTAGCCCAGGGCATCGCCCTGGGTACAGTAGCAGTCAGCAAGGCGCCCTGTAAGGGCAAAAGCTTTGTGATTTTTGCCTGGGGTTTTAAAGCTTTTGCCCTTACAGGGCGACAGGTTTGCGTCCGTAATAACCCAGGGCGATGCCCTGGGCTAGGAGCTTCTGCCCTTTCAGGGCGTGTGGCTAGGGGCTTCTGCCCTTTACCTTTCCCTTCGGCCGGTGACCGTTGGTTCAGGGCGTATCAATCTATCAACGAAACCCTGATACGCTCAAACTGGGAAATCGGCAAACGTATTGTTGAAGAAGAGCAGCTTGGCAAGCAGCGTGCAGATTATGGAATACAGCTCATCAAGTCCATATCTCAGCAGTTGACGACTGAGTTCGGCTCCGGCTATGGTGTTCGTAACCTTGCCTATTTCAAGCAATTATACCAATATTTCCCTGATTGGGAGATTTTGCACGCGCGCGTGCAAAATCTTTCGTGGTCACATTTGATTCCTAAGACATAGCCAAATTTTTGAGCAACTTTTTGTGTTAATAAAT
>ERZ1034847.240-NODE-240-length-28566-cov-51.409491_pt1 | contig 28566 bp, 29 predicted proteins | sample MGYA00520633_ERZ1034847 | MGnify/ENA primary metagenome ERZ1034847 (study PRJEB33766, sample SAMN09781732) | gut metagenome | biome: gut microbiome | host: Homo sapiens | place: Madagascar | study: EMG produced TPA metagenomics assembly of the PRJNA485056 data... | reverse complement strand
GGCTCACAGGCTCACAGGCTCACAGGCTCACAGGCTCACAGGCTCACAGGCTCACGCTGATTATGTAATCGGACGTGTTTTTTGTCAAGCACTAAAACAGGCTTTTTCACGTTTTTGTGGAGAAGTCTTTTCTGTTGTTCCTCAACTCAATGAGTTGATTGTTGGAGGTGTAAAATGACTCCTCTAGCTATTGATAGAAGTTGGCAATCTGGAAATGAAAGGGCTGACAACCTGTTTTTTTGGAGAACATTTGGCTTTGAAGAAAAGGAGGTACTAACAGAGAATACAGACGGTATTGTAAAAGGTACTTTATTTGAGTTTAAGAATAATATTGCAGACCTTAATATTGTTCTCGTACAAGCTGTTCATTATCTTTCTAAGTTGAGAAACAAAGGTGGTATTCCAATACCTAGTAAAATTGTCTTAATTGATATTAGTAAAGACCATGCTTACGTTTATGATGCCACCCAATATCGTTCTGAAATTGAGCAAGATTATACAAATAGTGCTTCTAAAGATGTTAAACAAGTAACGCTTAAAAATGCTACAAAGCCTGAAAATGAGTTTGATTTTACAGTATTTCAACCAAACAATCCTAAAAATAAAGCACTAAAAGACCTGTTCAATGTGGAAGTCTATCAAAAATTTGATATAAATTTTCCAAATGTCTTAGGTTGGGCAAATTATATTTATCATTACGATAAATCCGCAACTAAATCCCAAATGTTTGAAATGCTTAAAAATCCATCTAATTCCATAGTTGAGAACTATATCTTACCTTGGAATGGAGACGAAACAGATTTTGATGCCGTGATGGACGCCTTGAATGACCCTGCAAACAGAAAAGACCTAGGAGCGTTTTATACACCGTTACCTTATGTTAAAGAAGCTACAAAACTTGTTCGCCAAGCTATTGGTAGTCTTCCTAAAGGTATGGACTATGTTATTTTGGATAGATGTGCTGGCACAGGGGCATTAGAGCATTATTTAACTGAAGAAGAGTTAAGCCATGTTGTCTTGAATACTTATGAAATCAAAGAATGGCTTGTTTTATATAACAAATACATTGGAAAGGTGAGAGCCATTATCCCACCACTTACAATGGTACAAGCAGGCATGGGAAACTTAGTAACAGGTGGAGATGCCTTGGCAAAAGATTTTTTGACAATTCCAATGGAAACAGATGGAAAACATAATACCTTACAAGAAATCATAGATGACAAAAATGTTGCGATTATTGGTTATGAAAATCCCCCTTATTCTAGCGAATTAGCTCGTGCTCAAGAAGGAAATATTAAATCAAAAGACAAATTCAACTACATAAGAAAATTGATGTCTGATGAATTTACTGGTGATAGTAATCATGCTAAAGACTTACTCAATCAATTCGTTTGGTCATTTGAAAAATATTTTATGAGAGATGAAAATGACTATTATATTTTGTTTGCTCCTGTTAAGTATTGGAAATCAGTTGGTCTGATGAAAAAAGTCTTTGTTGATGGTTTTCTAGCAAACAGAGGGAACTTCAAAGCACAAGAAAGCTCCGTCTTAGTTGCACTTTGGAAAAACGATCAAGATACAGAAACTGAAAGTATTACTGTATCTGCTAAAGAAATATGGAAAGATGATAAAAAATGGGGGACTGGAAAAGGGGTTGCAGTCATTGATGTCCCAGAAGATGCCGTTCTCAAAGAGGTTGAAAGAGTAAGCATAAAAAAAGTTTACAAAACGCTTGGAGAGTATTACTCAAAGAAGCTTAAATCAGACGTATTATCCAAAATAGCTACTGGTTATGATGGTAAAGAAGTTCCGTTGAAAAGTTATGGAAAGCCTATTTATAACGATAATATTTTGGCAGTGATAGAAGCCAGTGGTTTTGGCATTACCCCACAGGATATACGAATGACTAGAATTGCAATATACCATGGTCGAGGTAGTCAAGTCAGAGTCAATAATTATGCGGAGCAGACAGCTTTATTTGTCGCTAAACAATATCCGCAGAAAAACTGGTATGAGAGAGATGTTTACTATACAACTGCTGATAAAGGGGATTTGTATAAAGAGGATACAGATTTTCTTAGAAAAGCTACATTATGGACTTGTATCTCTCAAAAAAATCATTGTTTGAGCTTTGATGGTTCTGATGGGAGGTTTTACAATAACGAAATGTGCCTAGATGAGAACTCTCTAGTCCGTAAAGAATTGGTCGAACAAGAAAAATATGGAAAACTTGATAGAGCTGACTTAATGTTGCTAGGTATCTTCGATGAATTACTTGAACTAGCTAAAAATACTCAAGAATATAATCCAAAATACAATTATGGCACTTATCAAATTGAATTGGATATAAATACATCATACAAAGATGGTAACGGTAAAAAGATTTTCAATAATGAAAAAGTTAACACTAAACTAAAAGAGCTTAAAACAAGGTTATCTGATTACTACGAAAATGAGCTTGAAAGTAAACTATTTGAGTATGAACTATTGAAATAGTGAAAAGACGATTTCCAAACGGAAATCGTCTTTTTTCGATATTGTTGAAGTACTACATCTTGTGATTGGTGTAAACTTGTATATAGTTCCCTATTATTTTTCATATTTACAATTACATTATTAATCAATAACAATATAAAATACTATGGATTAATCAGTTTATTCTTGATTCTTCCCTACTTTATTCATACTATAAATCTATCCATACGTAAAAAGTTAGCAGCTAAAGATAGCTATATAGGACGAGAAGCTAAACGACAATTAGAATTTTTTAGTAGCAAAGTTTATAGAATGCTTATATTAATTCCTACTATCCTTCTCGGAATAATACTATTCATTATGTATACAGTAGTTGTTTTGAACAACTCATTTGAACTACATAATGTAATATTATTATCAATAAGTGGTATTCTTTTAATAGGGTTTTTATGGCAGTTTTATTTAGAAATAGAAAAAAATTATGAAAGGATTGGTATTATGGGTTATTTAAAATAGCAGACATTCGTTGGCAGCAAGTCTCTTTTGTCGTCAAATTTATTGGCTTTTTTGCTCTTTTAAATGTGGTCATGGTCTATTTGTTTGCACCTAATTATGGCGAAACAATTTACGGAACTAAGACTATTTTGCTACAAGGTTATGGGCGATTTTATCTTACCAGTCAAGAATTATTTTACCTGTTTAACCTTGCTTTGAAATATTTTTGCACGGTTCCGCTGGCTGTCTTATTTCTTATGACAACGCAGCCAAGTCAATTTGCTTCAAGTTTGAATCAAATCGGTGTACCTTATAAGATTGCCTATGCAGTTAGTTTGACGCTACGCTACATTCCTGACGTGCAAGAAGAATTTTACATGATTCGAATGTCACAAGAAGCGCGTGGACTGGAACTATCACAAAAAGAAAAACTAATGAAACGTATCAAAGAAAATCTACAAATTGTCATTCCCTTAATTTTCAGCTCACTTGAGCGAATTGATACGGTGTCAACAGCTATGGAGCTACGTCGTTTTGGAAAAAATAAAAAACGTACTTGGTACACTTATCAAAAATTTACAACAGGGGATTTGCTAACCATTGTGATTGTTATTTTACTAGTCATTATTAGTTTGTGGCTTTTCCACCTTAACCAAGGGCGTTTTTACAATCCTTGGCATTAAAAAAAAGCGTATAAACCAGAACAATTAGCTGTTCAACGGTTTATACGTTTTTTTCTTATTTCAAATAACCAAGATAATCAAATTTTTCAAATGTATTGTCATTTGCAATGGCAACGACTTCAGTATTGGCTTCAAAAGCTTGGTTGGGATTGATAGGGGTATCAAGACTTGACGTTGATTTTTTACGAATACCGATTAAATTAAGATCGTATTTGTGTCGAAGGTCCAGCTGAACTAGACTTTTTCCAACCCAAGAATCAGGAATAGAAAATTCAATCATAGCGATATTATCCTCGATGTGAATAATATTTTTAATATGGTGTCGAAGCATATTTGAAGCAACTCTTTTTCCAGAGTCGCGCTCTGGTGTGATAACTTTAGTCGCCCCAATGCCGTAAAGCACTTCTTCATAAGTTGCATTTTTAGCTTTGGCAAGAATAGTTTTTACCCCTAATTTTTTACAATGCATAATGGCAAGAACTGAAGATTCTAAGGTGTTTCCAGTTGCAATTACGACAACATCACATTGCGCAATGCCGACGGCTTTTAAAAATTCAATATCTGTCATATCACCAACCGCTGCCTTAGTTGCCATATCAGCCACATTTTGAACGAGATTTTCATCTCTATCTAAAGCAATGACCTCTTGCTCGAATTTATTTAATTCTTCAACAACAGTACGTCCAAAAATTCCTAATCCAAGAACTCCAAAAATCTTTTTTGTCATAATAATTTCCTCTAACCAACATTAATATTTGTTTGTGCGTAGCAAATATCTTTTTCCTTCTTTTGCAAAAGACTAAGTAGGACAGTAATCGGTCCAACACGTCCGATAAACATAAGTGTCATGATGACAAATCGCCCTGCTTGCGATAATTTAGGCGTTAAATCCATGGAAACTCCGACCGTAGCAATCGCAGAAATGGCTTCAAACAGCAGAGCTAATGGGTCATGATTCGGTTCAAATTCCAAAAGCAACAGATAGCCGATGATTAAAATAGTAAAGAAAAAGATTAACACGGTCAGTGTTTGTTTTATCGCTTTATTGGCAATAACGCGGTGGCGGAAAGTGACTTCATTTTGCCCTGCAAGTTCGGATTTGAAAAGCAAGAAGGCAATTGCGACTGTTGTCACCTTAACACCGCCAGCCGTACCACCAGGAGCACCACCGATAATCATTTGAATCATATAAAGAACATTCGTTGCTGAATGCGTATCAAGATAAGAAATCGTTGCAAATCCAGCCGTCCTCATGGTTACTGATTGGAAAAAGCAGACCATGATTTGCTGAAAAATGGTGTATTGCCCAATTGTCTTAGCATTTTTAAATTCGATTAGCCACGTCAATGCTGTTCCAAGCAGTAAAAGAATTCCCGTTGTGGCAAGCACTAAGCGTGTCTGGTTGCTTAATGAGCGGGAAAATGCAGAAAAGCGATAAGGTTTGTCTTTGATAAAGTGTTTGATAGCTTTTTTCAAATCCATCCAAACAGCAAACCCGATTCCACCAGATACGATTGCGGCAGCAATTGCCACGTTAACCAAGGGATTCAGAACGAATTGTTTAAGGCTAGCATCGCCAAAATTATCAAACCCAGCATTACAAAAAGCAGAGACAGCAAGAAAAATGGCATTAAAAATACCGTGCCACAAGCCAAAACGTGGAATAAAATCAAAGAGCAATACAATAGCAACCAAGGACTCGATAATAAAAGTAATTTTGTAAGCATTAAAAAGGTAATGCCTAAGGTCATTGTTATTGTCATAGCTAAGTGCTGATTGTAGCAAACTCTGCTCTGATAAATTCATGCGACGACGTAAAAGGTAGGTACTGATTGCAATTAAAGTAACCAATCCTAGTCCGCCAATTTGTATGAGACACATTGCAATCACTTGACCGAGTCCATTATAAACACTTGCGACAGGAACGACTGATAATCCCGTCACACAAACCATTGAAACCACATTGAACAAGTGGTCAAGGTAAGTAGTGCTAGGAGCATCGGCATAGTGAACGATCGGGAGTGAGAGTAACAAACTCCCAATAAAAATGACGATGACAAAACTAAACGTTAACCGTCGCGTACTTGTTAAAGATTTAAAAATGCTATTCAAAGAGTATTCCTCCTAAACTCCAAAACGGTTTTCAAAGCCTTCTAAAAGAGCCTCACGACTCATAATATATTAAAGAGGTTTTTTATTTGGCATCCCAGCCTTACGTGGGTATTTATTTGGTGTTTCTTTTTTCTTTTCAAGAATTGTGATTTGGCGACTATCGCCATTTGGCAATTCATAATGATAATTGTCTATGAGTTTTGAAAAAAGAATTGTCATGGCATTTTTGGCATTTGCCAATTCTTCTTCTGCAGCAGAAGCCTTAAGAGCAATTAATTGCCCACCAACTTTTAAAAGTGGGATTGTCAATTCGGTCAAGACTTGGAGATGAGCAACAGCTCGTGCTGTTACAATATCATAGCTTGCGCGGAAATGCTTATCTTGACCAAAATCTTCAGCACGTCCATGGTAAAAATGAACTCCCTCTAAGCCAAGTTCATCTGCCAATAAATTAAGAAAATTAATACGCTTATTTAGCGAATCAATGATAGTAACATCAATATCAGGGTATAAAATCTTGATAGGAATACTTGGAAAACCAGCTCCAGCTCCAATATCTAGCAAACGAATCGCTTGATTTGTTATTTTTCCTTGAAGAACAGGGGCAATAGAATCATAAAAATGTTTCAAATAAACGCCCTCTTCATCTGTAATAGCCGTCAAATTAATTTTTTGATTCCATTCAACCAAAAGCTCAAAATAACGCTCAAATTGCTTTTTTTGTGTATCTGTCAACTCAAAACCTTGTTGACTAAGTTTTTTATAAAATTCTTCAGGTGTCATGATTATCAGTAAAGAAAGCATTAGTAGCCTGCAAGACACAAACCGCCACAACTTTCCTCTAATATCCTTTCAATTCCAATATATGTCATCTTATTTTACCATAAAATTCCATCCAATAACATTCTTAGAAATGGTTATAACACCCGAAAAAACTATTTTTCCTCCAGCTTCCTATGTAATCACTTTAAGAATTGAACGAAAATTGATATAATAAGCCTAGAAAGTATATTTTTATCTATTTATTTTAGTAGTTTATCAAAAGCTTTTGTGTAGCGGTAGGTTACAAAAAGCAACTGATTTTGGAAGAGTATGTCATACCTAAGGAGGAATTTATGATTTTTGTTATTATCGCTATTATTGTTGTTTTAGTGCTTTGGATTATTGCTGTCTATAATGGTCTTGTAAAAAGTCGTATGCAAACTAAGGAATCTTGGAGTCAAATTGATGTGCAACTCAAACGTCGTAATGACCTCATTCCGAATCTGATTGAGACTGTAAAAGGCTACGCAGCTTATGAAGAAAAAACATTTGCTAAGATTACAGAATTACGCAGTCAAGTTGCCCAAGCAGAAACACCGGCAGAAGCAATGCACGTGTCAAATGCTCTTACTAAACAACTTTCAAGCTTGATTGCTGTTGCTGAAAATTATCCTGAACTTAAAGCTAATAACAGCTTTATCAAGTTGCAAGATGAATTGACAAATACAGAAAACAAAATTTCTTATTCACGTCAATTGTTCAATACAACAACAGCAAATTATAATGTTAAATTAGAAACTTTCCCAAGTAATATCATCGCAGGTGTGTTCGGCTTTAAACCAAGCCAATTCTTGGAAACACCTGACGATGAAAAAGAAACACCAAAAGTATCATTTGACTTCTAAAAAATGGTGTTTTGAGAAGTTGTTTTAAAGCAACCTTTAGTAAAGAAAGGAATAAAATGGAAGGTCTCTTGAATGGTTGGTGACTTTAACAACTCAAAGAGACTTTCTATTTTCTTAATAAAATCATGTTATACAATCAAATTTCTAGTAACAAGCGAAGAACGGTTGTTTTGATTCTTGTTTTCTTCTTGATTTTGTCAGCTATTGGTGCCGCAGTTGGCTATCTTTGGTTAGATAGTCTAGAATTCGGTGTGGTTATCGCCTTAATCATTGGTGGAATCTATGCTGCTAGTATGATTTTTCAATCTACAAATGTTGTCATGTCAATGAATAATGCGCGTGAAGTCAGCGAGGAAGAAGCCCCAGAACTTTATCATATTGTAGAAGATATGGCAATGGTGGCACAAATTCCAATGCCGCGCGTGTTTATCGTTGAAGATGATTCTTTAAATGCGTTTGCGACAGGTTCAAGTCCTGAAAATGCTGCCGTCGCAGCCACCACAGGATTGTTAGCTGTGATGAATCGTGAAGAGTTGGAAGGTGTTATCGGACACGAAGTTAGTCATATTCGTAATTACGATATCCGCATTTCTACCATTGCTGTCGCCTTAGCCAGCGCAGTGACTTTGATTACTAGTATCGGTAGCCGCATGATGTGGTTTGGCGGAGGTGGCAATCGTCGCCGTTCGAATAACCGTGATGAGGGTGGTCTTGGTATTTTGATGTTGCTCTTTTCAATTTTATCGTTAATTTTAGCACCACTTGCCGCAACTCTCGTTCAATTAGCCATTTCACGGCAACGTGAATACCTTGCTGATGCCAGTTCTGTTGGACTCACTCGCAACCCTGAAGGAATGATTAAAGCACTTCAAAAACTGGAGCAATCTTCTCCAATGCATCATCCTGTTGATGAAGCAAGTGCGGCACTCTATATTAATGACCCTATCAAAAAAAAAGAAAGAACAACATCATTGTTCAATACACACCCATCTATTTCGGATCGTATTGAACGTCTTCGTCAAATGTAAGTATTTTTCTCCTTCACACGCTTGTGTGAAGTTTTTTGTTGCTACATTATTCAATAAGCTTTATTATTGGTAGTAATATGTACAGACAATACCGTAAAAAGTTGGTATAATAGTAAAGAAATTTTAAAAGAGGTAGTAATAATGATGTTTTCAATTTCGGAAATAAAAAAGAATCCAGATGGAATTGATTTTAATTCTGTTTTAGAAATTAAAGAAAAATTAATAGAACGTAACAAAGATGTGCTAGATGTTAAAGAGGTTTTTGTACAAGGGACTATTTCCTACGATGATGGCTTATATTTGTTAAATTATACACTTGATTATACAATTACATTACCGTCAAGTCGCTCAATGCTACCTGTAGATGTACATCAAGTTGAAGAAGTCTCAGAAATTTTTATTGAAGCAGTGGATATTCATGCAAAAGAAGATCTTGTTAGAGAAAATCTTGTTTTAGTACTTGAAGAAGATTATATTGATTTAGAAGAGAGCGCTATTGATAATATTTTATTAACGATTCCAATGCAAGTTTTAAGCGAAGAGGAACAAAATTCTGACACAATGCCATCAGGAAATAGCTGGTCAGTTTTGACAGAAGAGCAATATGATGCCCTGCAAGATAAGAAGAAAAAAGAAAATAATCCGTTTTCTGCTTTAAGTGGATTGTTTGAAGATTGATACTATTTTTATTAAAAAAATAAAATATTCTTGAATTATAGTTAACGCTTTGATATACTTTTAAAGTGATATAGTATACTTATTTTTATTGTTTATTTTGAGAATATTATAACAAAGTGATGGAAATGCTATAATCTTTTTCTTATCGGGAAACAAAGAAGGTGCTCTGTATAGGAGTGTATACTTTTAAAAGGTTGGTGACAATGAGTAAAAAGATTTTAATTATTGAAGATGAAAAAAATCTTGCACGCTTTGTGTCTTTGGAGTTACAACATGAAGGTTATTCTGTAGTTATAGAAACAAACGGGCGCTTAGGGCTTCAAATGGCTCTTGATGACGATTTTGACTTGATTTTGCTTGATTTAATGCTTCCAGATATGGATGGATTTGAAATCACACGTCGTCTTCGATTGGAAAAAGAAACTTCTATCATTATGATGACAGCCCGTGATTCTATCATGGATATTGTTGCTGTGCTGTGTCATTATAAGCTCCTTTTATTGACTTGTCAAATATTCTTATGCAAAAAATTACTTTATATTATTATGATACCATACTCATGATATTGCGTACAATACTATCTATAACTGGATGTATTGACATGATAAAAAGTATTTTTTCTTCTACCTTCTTATAATTACTGTATTACAATGTAATAACAAAAAACGAAGCTTATTTTTAAAATCTAGCTTCGCTTTTTTAGCTTCCTCACTATATAATTGCCCAGTCATAAGGAGAAATATTGTCTAGCTCCTTGTATTTTTTCTTTTCAAGTTGTTCAAGCTGATAAGTACTATCCATTCTTAATAAAAAGACAGCAGGAATTCCAGTTGCTTTTTCTATTTTTAGTGCTACTTCACTACTCATGAATTTCTTGCGATTAAGAATATCAGAAATATAAGCTTGACTTACATTGATACGACTAGCAAGTTCTGCTTGTGTGATGCTATAGTGTTTCATTGTCTCCTTGAGCGTATCTCGAGCAGAAAATTCAGAAATATCAACTTCAATTTTATTGTTTCGATTCAACATTTTTCTACCTCCTAATGATAATCTTCACTTTCTATAATAGAAAGTGTAACAATTTCGCTTTTATGAGTGGTTAGCTTATCGTTTTTATCATAGCCTTCAAAAATTAGTCTAAAATTTGCGGCAACATCTACTGCGAATTGTTGCTTATGTTCTCCTGATAATTGATGTAAGCGAGGCGGTGGTAAGTGACTGATTTGAGATAAATTTTCTGCAACAGTAAATTCCTTTAAACGTTGTTTAATTCTTAATGCTCTATCTTTTCCATAGACCTTAACCATTTTTCGTTCATCAGATAAAATTTTAGTGTGCTTATTCGTTTCTCCGAAATATTCCATAATTTCACTTTCTTTCGTTGATAAACAAATTATAACAAAAAGTTATAATTTAGTCAAAAATAATATAACCTTTTGTTGTACAGTCTACTTATGTTTTAACGTAACTTTAGTATCACTGTTGTGGTCAAACTTTTTTGTAACACTTTGCCCTGAGTCATAAAGTTCTACTAGAGTTTCTTTGAAACTTTGTTCATATCGTTTAACCATAATTGGAGTGTACCAAATTACCTAAAATACTGTCCATTTTTTCTAGGATAACATCAAGACACAGTAATCGCCCCAACAATTGGATAGACATCTGTCACTGCATGAAAAAGCGCAAGTAAAACTACAAATAAAAAACTTCTCCATAGTTTAGAGAAGTAATTTAAATCTTTTTATTAAAATTTACCATGTGAAATAGCGAATTATTTTGAAAATACCAAGTACAAGCATAACTGTACCGAGAAGTGTCCAAAGCAACATTGCGCCCCACAAAGGTGCAAGTAGAAGCATAAGACCAGCAACTACGCTAATAATTCCTGAAAGAATCGTCCAAAATTTAGAAGGAGAATAAGAAATGAAAGCAAAAGACAAGACTCCTTCAGTAATCCAAGTAAACCCAATCAAAAGTCCACTAATAAGGAACAAAATACTTTCAGCTGCTCCTAAATTAATTAATGAAAAGATTCCAGCAATTAAATAAACTACACCTAAAAGAAGATGTCCAAACCTAGACCATGCTTCTTCATCCTTCAAAGAAAAAGTAGAAACAAGATAAGAAATTCCAATTAAAATAAAACCAGCTCCAACTACTACGGTACATATCTGTGCTGTACGTCCAGGCCAAAACAAAATAAGTAATCCCATAATAGTAGAAACAAGGCCACTAATTCCAACATTGTTACGTAAATTCTTCAAGATATTTTCAGACATATCTAATATTCCTTTCTTTTAATTATTTAATTATAACACGCTAAAAGGTAAATTGCAATTTTTTTTACTTTTAATCAATATGTTGAGACAACTCTTTCTGTATTTTCTTTAAATATACTCTGATTTCATCTGTTTCACCAAATGCTTCAAATTCACTCAGCTTATTTTCGAAACTTCTTAAAATACTCGAAAACTCTTCTATTGCAAGATTATTCTTCTTTTCTTGAAAAAGTTTTTGATTCTCAGTTTTCAATGCATAAACTTCTTGAGTGAGCTGTGCATTTTGATCCACAGTTTCTCTTATAAAATCAAGCTTTTCTAAAATTTCTTTTCCATGAATATTATTATTGTACAAAGTTTCTCGATTTTGTTTTTCAGTCAATATCATATCATAAACATTACGCATATCTTCTTTTATACTCATATGTTCACTAGAAATTTTTTCACCCAAATTTCTATAACGCCCTTGAACATTACTTCCCAATCCAACATGTTTTTGAGAAATGTCTTCTCCTAAATTTTTATGCTTAGCAGAAATTTCCCCTCTAAGCTCCTCATCTTTATCACTTATGATTTTTTCGAGCTTATCTATTTTTTTCATTACTTTTCTATAATCAAAAAATTTCGCAATTCCCCATGCCACTAACCCTATTAAAATCGTTAACAACACTGTCCAATCTGCCTTTCCTAGCCCATCAATAATCTTATCCAATTCTACTTCTCCTTTGAATTTTATAATGATTATTGATTATAGCGCAATTTTTCACTCATTAAAACAAAAAATATTAAAAATTTTTTGCTTCATTTTACCTCCCACCTTCCCTTCACTGCCTTAAGAACAGTCTTTTTTGTTATAATTTAAGCATGAATAAACTTAAAGATATATCTACATTAGTATTTAAAAATTATCCTGAAATAAATTTTATTCTTTGGTTTTTTGCCATTATCAGCAGCTTTTTTACAAGTCGTTTCAAAAACTTTCTTAACATTCTTTTTCAACTCGCTCCTGAATTCTTACAGAATTATTTACGTCATATACATATTTCAAGCACTATGCTTTATGAGCTTTATTTATCTGTATTAAACATATTTCTCTTCTCATTCTTTTTTTATTTTTTCGGAAAGTTTATTTTTCCTCCCAAAACTTCTTTACAAGAAAATAATTGGACTATTTTCTGTGAAAACTTTATTCTTTTGCTCTCTACAAGTTTACTTACTTTACATCTTTTAATCATCACAATAAACTCTTCTTCAAATTTCTTTTCATTATTATCCAACGAAACAAATTTATTCTTTCTTTTAGAAACCTGCTTTTACGTTATCGTCGGATTTTGTGCAAGTTGCCTTATACCCCCTGAAGAAGATCCAAAAGACGACACAAAAAAAGAATGAAAGAAAGTAGAGTCACTTGCAATAAAAAATCAGTATAACCAGCATATAGCCTTGTTACTTCTTTTCTTGATTTTTTAGGCCCCTGAGTTAAAGAAAGAAAAATATATAAAGGTATGTGAACCCTTAGGGGAAGCTAATGTTGCAGGGGCCTCTTTTGCTGCACCTTGGATTGCTCGAAAATTATCCTATTTAATAGATATTTTAGGATTAAAAAGAGAACTGGCAAAAGCATTAATAATAGATTCGGCAATGGAATGGAATGGAATGAAAAGCCTACTATGGATGAAATTTCAATATATGGACATGGGGTTGTTCCGATTAGAATTGAAGATATCATTTATACTCCAGATGATGAAATTAGATTTTTAGTTTCAGATATAAGTGAAAAATGGAATACTTATAATTATGACTTTCCTATTCCTTATATATCTGACAATGATATAAAAAAATATCCTTATATTACACGGGCTACAATGTGTTACTTTCCTACCTGTAATCGGAGTCAAGGAATAGACTATACAAATACAGAGTTAGATTTACATTTTGGAAGGGTATATGAAGATAGTAAGAATAGGATAAAAATCAGAGAAATTGACGATAATAAACAAAATCAAGAAGAGGATTCAGCTTTTATTTCCGAGTCTTATGCACGTTCGGAATATCAAAAGTGGAATAATATAAAATATAAATCTGAAAAAATGAAAGTAAGATATAAAAAATATTATCCTGATAGAATGTGGGGTATGGAAATCAAAACGGCTAATAGATTAGATCCTAAGGATGGAATAGGACTTAGGTTTGCAGTAGTTGTTACTATTAAGGAAGTAAAAGGGATTAACAGAATTGATGAGTTTATAAAAAATTTTCAATTGGAAAGTTGGCTTGTTAATCGAATAGATGTTAAAACAAGAATTGATATAAATGAGACAATAAATGAGACAATTGAATTTGAGTAAGATATAATCTTTGTAGTTATTACTGATTGAAATGATGTAAGATGATGAACATGTAAGTGCTAATAAATATATAGGACAAGAGAAATCTTGTCCTTATTTTTTTGTGTAAGGGGGAAGTATGGAAGAAAGATTTACAGATTTATGTACAGCACATAAATTAGCGAAATTATTTGAATACGAATTAAAAACAGTACAAAATTATATTAGTCAAATGAGAAGAAATCCAGAATTTAATAAATATGTTGTAGGTCCAAGAGGACATACAATGGTAAGTTATGCAGGTTTTTATGATTATTGGATAAAACAAGGAGAAAAGCAAAGAGAAATGTTATAATGAGTTATACATTTTTTCTGCTTGGTTCATAGGAGAGAGAATGTTTTATAAAAAGTTAAAAAATGGTAAATACCGTTATTTTGAAAAGTATTTTGATGAAAATCAAGAGAAGTGGCGTCAAGTCACAGTGACTTTAAATTCAAAAAGTAGAGTTGCGCAAGCAGAAGCTAAAAATAGATTAGCTTTAAAAATAAAAGAACGGCTTGAACAACAAATTTATCAGGAAATACCTACAATTCAAGAAGTTTATAATGATTGGCGAAAAATTAGAGATGAAGAATTAAAAGCTTCTTCTATTCATACAGAAAATGGTTCTTTTCAAAGGTTTTTAAAAAAATTTGGGAAAAGAAAAATAGACAGTGTAAAAGGGAGCGAAATTCAGAAATTTATCTTAGAATTAAAGTTATCCCCAAAGACACGAGTATTGAGAAGAAGTTATTATACGATGTTGTTTTCTTATGCGCAAAAGGTGGGCTATATAGAAGATAATCCTATGTCACAAGTTGTCTTACCTAAAGTAAGAACAACAGTGGATGATGTTAAAAAGAAACAATGTAATTTTTTAGATCGTACAGAAATGCGTACGATACTAGATTATGGTTATAGCATACCTAAGTATTATAGACAAACGTCTTTGTTTGAATTTATGTTTTTTACAGGATTGCGTATAGGAGAGCTTCTTGCTTTAAGATGGGAAGATATTGACTTTGAAGAAATGACTTTAACAGTGAATCATACACTAAATCTTCATGGTTATGTAGCAGATGCTCGACAACTGCTTTCTCCTAAAACTGCCCATTCTTATAGAACTTTATCATTGAATAAAAGATGTATGGAAATATTGTCTGTTTTTCAAAAGGAGTGTTACGATAAGGAATTTATCTTTGTCAGTGAAAAAAATCATATTTATGGTAGAGATGAGCTCTCTGTTATTTTTAAGAAAATCTGTTCAGAGCAACTCGGAGAGGATAAAAATATGAGAAGGTATCATTTGCATATGTTAAGACATTCTCATATCTCCTTACTCGTTGAAATGAATATACCGATTAAAGCCATTATGGAACGTGTAGGGCATTCGAGTGAGAAAATGATTTTACAGGTCTATAGTCATGTGACTAAAAATATGCGTAAAGAATTAAGAGTCAAACTGAACGATTTTAAATTATAATACTTGAATTGTAGTAAAAAACTAACCAAAAACTAACCAAAAACTAACCAAAAATGAAGGAAAAGGGAGGAAAATAGGGAAATAATATTGTGAGTAAATCTCTTGAGAATGCGATTATAGCGCACGGTTAAGGGATTTGTGTGATGTTATTTTTTAAGATGGTTAATGAAATACTAGATATGGTTCATGTTCAGGGAACTTTTGATTTACACAAAGGTGAAAAAACAGATTTGAAAAAATCAATCGAATTTGTTTTGGGAAATTTCCGTATTTTGCACCCAGATTTTAATTTCCAATTTTCAACAAGTGTGGAAGAATGTGTCTTTGCAGAAATTTACAAAAATCATTTCGAACAGGCAATTTTGATTTTAATTGATAATGGCGTGAAATATTCTTCTGGAAGCAAAATAATCCATGTGACTTTGGACATCCAAGGAGATGATGCTATTGTCAAAGTTAAGGATGAAGGAGAAGGTATTTCTCAAGAAGACCTAAAATATATTTTTGAACGTTTTTATCGAACAGATAAATCACGTAATCGTGTTTCGACACAAGGAGGTCTTGGGATTGGTTTAGCTATTCTTAAGCAGATTGTTGATGCTTATGAGCTCAATGTTAGCGTTAATAGTGTTGTTGATGAAGGCACGGAGTTTACATTGGTTATTCCGATACTTAAGACCAAACAAGATAAGACAGACTGAGTTTTTCTCTCGGTCTGTTCGTTTTTCTAATAAAGCATGATTGATTAGTCATTTTTTATTAGAAAAGGGACAAGGTTTAAGAAATGGGGAAAAGTTTGGTTGATATGGTAAAATTGGTATTACTTTCATAATGATTGATTTTATGTTAAAATGAAGTATTGAAATAATTGGTAGAATGGGGTGTTTGTATGCGTTGTCCAAAATGTAATTATAATAAATCAAGTGTTATTGATAGTCGCCAAGCTGAAGATGGAAATACCATTAGACGTCGTCGCGAATGTGAAAATTGTCAGACACGTTTCACGACTTTTGAACGTGTTGAAGAATTGCCCTTACTAGTCATTAAAAAAGATGAAACGCGTGAACAATTTTCTCGTGAAAAGATTTTAAATGGTATTTTCCAAAGTGCTCAAAAACGTCCAGTATCAAGCGATGATATTGAACAAGTTGTCTCACGTATCGAGCAAAAAGTTCGTAGTGAGTACGAAGGTGAAGTTCCAAGTACAGCCATTGGTAATCTTGTCATGGATGAGTTAGCTGAACTTGATGAGATCACTTATGTGCGTTTTGCCTCTGTTTACAAATCGTTTAAAGATGTTGATGAGATTGAAGAACTTCTACAACAAATTACCAACCGAGTTCATAGTAAGAAGAAAAGAAGTAATTTAAATGAGACCGATCGATGAGTTTTCTTATATCAAAAATAATAAGGTTTTATTAGATTCTGATAGTCTTAGCCAGCTGTATCACCCAGTGATTGGAAATCATGCGGCTTTGCTTTATGATTATTTGTTGGCGTTTTTTGATGATGGTGTTAAACGTCACAAATTTAGTGAGATTCTCAATCATTTGCAATTAAGCATGCATCAGGTGGAAGAAGCTTTTGCAATTTTGACTGCTGTTGATTTACTTGTTTTGTACCAAACACGTGATGCTTATGTTTTAAAATTGCAGCCAGCTTTGAATCGTGAGATTTTTCTTAGCAATCCTGTCTATCGTCGCTTGTTAGAGCAGGAAATTGGTGATGTTGCAGTGGCTGAGCTGGATATTAAAATTCCGCAAGAGGCTAGAGAGATTTCCAAAAAATTCTCGGATATTTTTTCAGCAGAAGGGACACCAAAGTCAAAAGCAAATGTGTCAAAAAATCATTTTGATTTGGATAGCTTTGAGCGTTTGATGTTGCGTGATGGCCTGCAATTTAAAGATGAAAAAGCAGATGTTGTTTCGATTTACAGCCTTGCTGACAAATACACCATGAATTGGTTTGATACCTATCATTTGGCAAAAAGCACGGCTATTAATGGTAAAATTTCACCACAACGAATGACTATTCAGTTGGAACAACCCAAAGATGCGAAATCACAAGGTCAAAGCAAAGAGCAATTTGACACCAAGGAACAAGTGATTATTCGTGAAGCCAAGCAAGCTAATGCAAGAGAATTTTTGGAGAAAATCAAAGCACCACGTCGTGCAGTGGTTACCGAGAGCGAGCGAAAATTGTTGGAAGAATTAGCTAACATGAGCTTTTTAGATGAAGTGATTAATGTCATGGTGCTTTATACGTTAAATAAAACGCAGTCAGCTAATCTCAATAAACCTTACATTATGAAGGTGGCAAATGATTTTGCTTATCAAAACATTACGACTGCTGAAGCTGCCGTTTTAAAAATGCGCAGCTTTGCCCAACGCAATAAAGACCGTAAAGCACAAGTAAAAGTTGCTAAAAGCAATGTCCCTGAATGGACAGCAAAAGAATACAAGCATGTTGCTACTGCTGAAGAAAAAGCGAAATTGGAAGAACTCAAACGTAGCATGTTAGAAGATTAAGGAGCGAGTGATGGAAAAAATTGGACAAACCTTGGGTAAACAGCTTCGCCAAAGTCGCACAGACCTTAATGAATTGACCCAAGTTATTTTAGCAGATAAGGAAATTGCTGATTTTATCACGTCAAATGGCTTGACTCAGGAGCAAATTAACCGTAGTCTACCTAAGTTTAATCAATTCATGGTGGAGCGTGAAAAATTTCAAAATCAGGATGAATCCTATATTGCTAAAGGGTACAAGCCTGCCCTTAGCATGAATGAGGGCTATGCAGATGTCATTTATTTGGAAACACGCGAATTAGTTGAGGCTAAAAAACGTCAAGATATTAAAAATCGTGTGACTTTGATTGGCTTGCCAGCTAGTCTCAAACACATTTCAACAGATGATCTTGATTTAGGAGACCCAAATCGTATTGAAATTTACAATTATTTGAACGATTATCAAAAAGATCTTGAGACAGGAACTCAAAAAGGGCTTTATGTTTTTGGAAATTTTGGTGTTGGGAAGTCTTATTTGATGGCTTATCTAGCAAATCGTTTATCTGCCAAGTACGACAAGTCAACGACCTTGCTTCATTTTCCGACTTTCTGTGTTGATATAAAAAATGCTATCAATACAGGAACGGTGAAAGAGCAAATTGACCAAATCAAACAATCTGAAATTTTAGTTCTTGATGATATTGGGGCAGAGCAACAAAGCCCATGGATTCGTGATGATGTTTTGCAGGTTATTTTGCAATATCGAATGCAAGAAAATCTCTTGACATTCTTTACATCAAATCTTGATTTTAAAGGACTTGAAGAACACTTTGCAGCATCACGCTCAGGTGATGAAACGTGGCAAGCAAAGCGTGTCATGGAGCGTATTCGCTATTTGGCTCGTGAAATTCATCTGCAAGGTGATAATCGTCGCTAATCGTAAATCATAAAACTGATAAATAGATAAAAGAATTTGAAAGGAATAAATTCGACAAAGGCATTTTTGAGAAATCAAAATGTCTTTCGTGTGGAAAAATCTACTTAAAATAGTTGAGACTGTTTTAACGAAGTTGGCACTAGAAGAATTATGGCTTTACCTACTGTTGCTATTGTCGGGCGTCCAAATGTTGGAAAATCGACTTTGTTTAACCGTATCGCAGGTGAGCGCATTTCAATTGTGGAAGATGTCGAAGGTGTTACACGCGACCGCATTTACACAACAGGTGAATGGCTTAACCGCAAGTTTTCATTGATTGATACTGGTGGTATTGATGACGTTGATGCGCCGTTTATGGAACAAATCAAACACCAAGCTGACATTGCGATGACTGAAGCAGATGTTATCGTGTTTGTGGTTTCAGGAAAAGAAGGCGTTACAGATGCTGATGAATATGTTTCAAAAATCTTGTATCGTACTAATAAACCAGTGATTTTAGTGGTCAATAAAGTTGACAACCCTGAAATGCGTAGTGATATTTATGACTTTTACTCACTTGGTCTTGGGGAACCATACCCAGTGTCATCTGTTCATGGGATTGGTACAGGGGATGTCTTGGATGCTATCGTTGAAAATCTGCCTGTTGAGGAAGAGGATGAAAATCCAAATATTATCAAATTCAGTTTGATTGGTCGTCCAAACGTTGGTAAATCAAGTTTGATTAACGCGATTCTTGGTGAAGAACGTGTGATTGCAAGCCCAATTGCAGGGACAACACGTGATGCTATCGACACAAACTTTACTGATAGCGAAAGTCAAGAATACACAATGATTGACACCGCAGGTATGCGTAAATCTGGTAAGGTTTATGAAAATACTGAAAAATATTCAGTAATGCGTTCAATGCGTGCCATTGATCGTTCAGACATCGTTCTTATGGTTATCAATGCCGAAGAAGGAATTCGTGAGTATGATAAACGTATTGCAGGATTTGCTCACGAAGCTGGTAAAGGAATCATTATCGTTGTTAACAAATGGGATACGATTGAAAAAGACAACCATACAGTTGTAAAATGGGAAGAAGATATTCGTGACCAATTCCAATTCTTGTCATATGCACCAATTATCTTTGTTTCAGCGGCGACAAAACAACGCTTGAACAAATTACCTGATATGATTAAGAAAATTAGCGCAAGCCAAAACAAACGTATTCCATCAGCTGTGCTTAATGATGTTATCATGGATGCTATTGCTATCAACCCAACACCAACAGATAAAGGGAAACGTTTGAAAATCTTCTACGGCACACAAGTTTCTGTTAAACCACCGACGTTTGTTATCTTTGTCAACGAAGAAGAACTCATGCACTTCTCATATATGCGTTTCTTGGAAAATCAAATCCGCGCAGCTTTCGGCTTTGAAGGCACACCAATCAATTTGATTGCCCGCAAACGTAAATAAGATTTAAAAGCACCGTTTGTGGTGCTTTTTTTGCTGCATTTGGAAAATATCGCTAAAAATAAAATCAAAAGAATTATTTTTTTAAGCTAAAGAAGGCTGAATTTGATACAATAAAAGGATAAGGAAAAAGGTGGTGGTTAAGAGTGGGTAGAATGATTCCAGGTCGAATTCGCAATCAGGGAATAGAACTTTACGAACAAGGTTTGGTTGATATTGTTAGTAAACGAGAAGAAGTAATTCAAGCGAAAGTTGGTGCACATCATCTTCAGTATGCTTTAGAAGATGAACAGGTGAGATGTGATTGCGACCTGTTTGCCAAGAAAAAATATTGTGAGCATTTGGCGGCTTTAGAGTATTTCCTAAAAAATAATACAGAAGGCAAAGAGTTGTCAGATGAGCTTAGTTCACATCAAGAAATTCAGCAAGGAACGAAAAAAGTGACCTCATTTGGTAGTGTCTTTTTGGACGGCTTGGTTATCAACGATGATGACACAACAAAATACCGTTTAGCAGCTTATGGTAGTCAGAGTCCCTATTCATCAGATTATTGGTGGACGTTAAAAATTAATCGTTTGCCTGATGACCGTGCTTATGTTGTCCGAGATATTAAAGCCTTTTTAGCGGTTGTTAAAAGCGAAGGTTATTATCAAATTGGGAAAAATTATTTTGAACCCTTGTCTTTGATTCAATTTGATGAAGCTAGTAAAGACTTGATTCAATTTTTATGGCGTGTTTTGCCAGATAATGACCGTGTTGATTTGGAGCATATTTTGCCAAATCACGGTCGAAATCTTGCGTTAACAAGTGGGACATTTGAGGAAGGCATTTCATTGTTAAACGAGCTTTATGATTTCTCATTTGAACACAATCATCAGAATTATGGGCAACTGGTTTTTAGACCATTAGATGGCTCAGAAGGGTTGTTGTCATTTAAAGTCATTGTTCATCGTCAATCAATTGAACTAATTATTACAGAAAAAACATTTCAGCCATTTTTTGACAATGCTTTCTTATTCACAAATGGTATAATTTACGGTTTGAGTTTGAAGCAACAAAAAATCTTAGCCGCTGTTCGTAGCCTGCCGATTGAGTCTGATTTAGCGAAGCATTTGTTCTTTGATTTAGATGATCAAGCCAAATTAGCAGCCAGTCTTTTAGATTTTAAAGAGCTTGGTAAAGTGGAAGCGCCGAAAAGTTTTGATATTCGTGATTTCAAAGTAACTTTTTATTTAGAACTCAATGAATATCGAGAAGTTGCTTTGCACGTCTCTTTTGATTATGGCAATGTCACTGTTCATAGCAAACGTGAGCTTGAGGAATTACCGTTTGCCAGTCATTTTAAACATGAAGAAAAAGTCTTTAGAACCTTGGAAGCTAACGGTTTCTCAGCTTCATTCTTGTCTTACCATGCGCCGTTAGCCGATAAGGATTTGTATGATTTCTTCACACGAACTTTGGGACAATTAGCGCGACTAGGTCAGGTCACTTTGTCTGATGAGTTGGAGGAAATGCGACAATTTGAAGAGCCACAGGTTTCTGTTCATACTAAAGGTGGTTTGCTAGATATCTCATTTGATTTTTCTACAGTTTTTGAAAATGATATTGATGATGCCTTAGAAGCGCTCTTTAAAAATCAACCTTATTTTGTCAATGGGTCTGGTAAGTTAGTTGTCTTTGATGAAGAAACCCAACGTGTTAGTAGCACTCTTCAAAACTTACGTGCCAAACAACTGGATAATGGGCATTTGCAACTGGATGCTATTTCAGCTTTCCAAATTTCAGATTTGTTCCAAGGAAATGACCGCATTTCTTTCTCAAAAGAATTTGAACAATTGGCACATGATTTAACACATCCAGAAGAATTTGAAGTCACTTTACCACCTCTACAAACACAATTGCGTGATTACCAAATGACTGGTGTTCGTTGGATGTCCATGCTTGACTACTACGGCTTTGGTGGTATTCTATCTGATGATATGGGACTGGGTAAAACCCTTCAAACCATTGCTTTTCTAGTTTCGCACTTAAAAGAAAAAACGCGTATTTTAATCTTATCACCGTCAAGTTTGATTTATAACTGGAAAGATGAATTCACTCGCTTTGCGCCTGAGATTGACGTGGCTGTTTCTTATGGTTTAAAAGCTGTGCGTGATGAAATTATCGCTGAAAATCATCAGGTGGTGATTACAAGCTACTCTTCTTTCCGCCAAGATTTTGCAGAATACAATCAATTGAATTTTGATTATTTGATTTTGGATGAAGCACAGGTGATGAAAAACATCCAAACGAAGATTGCGCATTACTTGCGTCAATTTGAAGTTAAGAATTGCTTCGCCCTTTCAGGAACACCAATCGAAAATAAACTCCTTGAAATTTGGTCAATTTTCCAAATCGTATTGCCAGGTTTATTACCAGATAAAAAACACTTTTTAAAAATGGATGCCAAACAAGTTGCACGATTTATCAAGCCGTTTATTATGCGTCGTCGCAAAGAAGAAGTTCTGCCAGAGTTGCCAGATTTGATTGAAATCAATTATCCAAATGAGCTTGACCATAAGCAAAAAGTGATTTATTTAGCACAGCTTCGACAAATGCAAGAAACGATTGCAGGAGCATCTGATGCTGATATTAATCGCCGTAAGATCGAGATTCTATCAGGAATTACCCGCTTGCGCCAAATTTGTGACACTCCAAGTCTCTTTATGGATTACAATGGAGAAAGTGGCAAACTAGACAGTCTTCGCACTCTTTTGACACAAATCAAGGAAAATGGACACCGTGCTCTTATCTTTTCACAATTTAGAGGAATGCTTGATGTTGCGGAAAAAGAAATGGAAAAGCTTGGCTTAACTTCTTATAAGATTACGGGTTCAACGCCAGCAAATGCCCGTCAAGAAATGACACGAGCTTTTAATAATGGCTCAAAAGATACCTTCTTAATTTCTTTGAAAGCAGGTGGTGTAGGACTTAACTTGACTGGTGCTGATACCGTTATCTTAATTGACCTTTGGTGGAACCCAGCGGTGGAAATGCAAGCCATCAGCCGTGCTCATCGTATTGGTCAAAAAGAAAATGTCGAAGTTTATCGTTTGGTTACACGCGGGACCATTGAAGAAAAAATTCTAGAAATGCAAGAAAGCAAGAAAAATCTTGTAACAACGGTACTTGATGGTAATGAAACACGTGCTAGCATGACCATTGAAGATATCAAAGAAATTTTAGGTGTCGATTAATCATCTTAACATCAGTTTTTCAGCGATGAAAGACTGACTTTCTTTTATGAAAACTTTGAAAAAATACCTGAATTAGTTTATAATAAAAATGCTACAAAGTTGGGGCTTGATTTGAGCTAATTTCGGCTTCTCAGTCTATTTTGAGACGATATTAGCGATGGAAGCTTTTAGTTACTAGGACGTAGGTCATGGTAGTGACTATTTACCTTGATTTCTTAGTGAGTGATGATAATTAATTAGCACAGTGCGTTAAGAAAGGAAGTGACGCTGTGAGTAAAACTGTAAGACGCTTTCCCTTAGTTGCTGATGGTGAGCCAGTAAGTAATCCACCAAAAGCAATGGCTTTATATGAAAACGAAGATTTAATTACCAATATTCATGGAACCTATCATGAAAAGGACTACGACGACGTTACTAGAGACTATAATTTTGTTGGCAAGACAGAAAATGATGCAGAGCGCATAAAAACAGTTAGCGAAGGTAAATCTTATGCGGAATTAGCGCGTGATGAAGCAAGACGAGATATTAAGAAAAAACGTCAAGCTTACCTATCTAACGACGTTAAAAAGATGCCGTCAAAAGCAACTTTTCAGCAACAATTAAAGGCGACGCTGCCTAAAGCTCCTGCTAAACCGACTAATAAACTTAGTCATTTAACAGAAAAAATGCATCAAGAGGACTATATCTTGGCAGAGATTCCCGTAACGTATAAAGAGCCAGATAATTCTTCTGTACCAAAACCAAAGAAAAATAACTATGATTTCTTGAAACGTAGCCAAATTTACAATAAGGAAGCTCAACAAAGCCAAAGAGAGCACAAAGTTGCTCAAGAGTTAAATTTGACACGCTTTGATGACGCTAATTAAGTTGTTAATATAGAGGAGAAAAAATGTCTAAAACCTATCATTTTATCGGAATTAAAGGGTCTGGTATGAGTGCTCTTGCCTTAATGTTGCACCAAATGGGACATAAGGTTCAAGGGAGTGATGTTAGTAAATATTACTTTACACAGCGTGGTTTAGAACAAGCAGGCATTAAAATCTTGCCATTTTCTGAAGACAATATCACATCAGACGTTGAATTAATTGCCGGTAATGCTTTCCGTGAAGATAATAATGTTGAAATTGCTTATGCTGTTAATAATGGTTTTAAATTCAAAAGATATCACGAATTCCTAGGTGATTTCATGCGCCAATTCACAAGTTTTGGTGTTGCAGGTGCACACGGAAAAACATCAACAACAGGTTTATTGTCACATGTATTAAAAAATATTACAGATACCTCTTATTTGATTGGTGATGGTACTGGTCGTGGGTCAGCTAACAGCAACTATTTTGTTTTTGAGTCTGATGAATACCAACGTCATTTCATGCCTTATCACCCAGAATATTCTATTATTACAAATATTGACTTTGACCACCCTGATTATTTCAAGAGCATTGACGATGTTTTTGATGCCTTTAATGATTATGCAAAACAAGTTCAAAAAGCTTTGTTCTTGTATGGTGATGATGCTTATCTTCGTAAAATCACGTCAGACGCTGACATCTACTACTATGGATTCAAAGATACAGATGACTTTGTTGCCTATGATATTGTTCGCACAACAAACGGTTCTGCTTTCAAAGTGAAACACGGCGATGAAGAACTTGGTTCATTCCATCTTCCAGCATTTGGTCGCCACAATATTTTGAATGCGACTGCTGTTGTTGCCAATCTTTATATCGCTGGTATTGATATGGAATTGGTAGCAGAGCATATGAAGACATTTGCAGGAGTTAAACGTCGTTTTACTGAAAAAGTAATTAATAACACGACTATTATCGACGATTTTGCACACCATCCAACTGAAATCATTGCGACACTTGATGCTGCTCGCCAAAAATATCCAAGCAAGGAAATTGTAGCGATTTTCCAACCACACACATTCACACGTACAATTGCCCTTTTGGATGAATTTGCGGATGCTTTGAACCAAGCAGATTCTGTTTACTTGGCACCAATCTACGGTTCAGCACGTGAAGTTGACCACGGAGACGTTAAAGTCGAAGATTTGGCTAGTAAAATCCAAAAATCAGCTAAGGTGATTAGTCTTGAAAATGTATCACCATTACTTGACCATGATAATGCTGTTTATGTTTTCATGGGGGCTGGTGATATCCAAATGTATGAACGTTCTTTTGAAGAATTGTTAGCAAACTTGGCTAATAATACGCAATAAAAAACTGTGGTGAAAAGGAGCAAAGAGCTCTTTTTCTTTTGAAGGTGATTCTATGATGATAAGGAATGTATGTCTTGAGGATTTGCAAGATATTATAGATATTGAATGCGAGAATTTCTCTGCAGAAGAAGCAGCAAGCCTAAAAGATATGAAGGAACGCATTCTGACTATTCCAGATACTTTTTTAGTAGCTGAGATTGACGGAAAGACTTGTGGCTATGTTGAAGGACCTGCCATTTTTCAACGCTATTTAACAGATGATTTATTCCATCAGGTTGTTTCAAATCCATCTAACGGCGGATTTATCGCAGTCACAAGCCTTTCGGTAGCTCCAGATTTTAAAGGACAAGGCATTGGAATGGCTTTACTAGCGACAATGAAAGATTTAGCAATTGCCCAAAAACGGACAGGGATTACACTTACTTGTCATGAAAATTTAATTTCTTACTATGAAAGAAATGGTTTCAGTGATGAAGGTGAATCAGAATCTACCCATGGTGGCTCTAGTTGGTATAACATGGTCTGGGAATCACCAATGATTGAGTGATGACATTATTAAGAATAGATAACAAACCACCCATCAGTTGATTTTACGCTGTTTTTAGGTTATAATGGCGATTGACTAAGATTAGGAGGATAAGCTTTGACCGAATTTAACGACGATAAGCCAAAAACTCAAAAAGAAAAAAGTTTCAAGGAGCAAATTTTAGCTGAGCTAGAAGAAACCAACCGTTTGCGTAAGCAACACGATTTAGAACTTCAGCAGAAAGAAAAAGAAGCAGAAGAATTTGCGCGTAAGACAGCAGAATTGATGGCAGAATACGAAGACGAGGGGCGAAAAGAGCGCCAAGAGGCGGAAATTCGTGAAGAAAAGCGTCGCCTTGAAGAAAAAGCTCAAACAGCTCTTGCTGAAAACGAACAAGAAAGTTACCTTGTCCGAGCAACAGATGGTGTCGGCTTTGCTGGTATTCCAGATATTCCTAACGACATTACAAGCGATGACTCTCAAATTGCTGATTCTGATATGCAAGCTGAAGAAAATGTTCAGGATGAAGAAAGCGCTGCAAATAGCTCAGCAGAGACTAATACAGACTTGGAGAAAAACGTGGGAACAAAACGCAAAAGAAAACGCCCAAAAACAGATAGTTTGGCACGACGCATTGCCTTGTTCTTGATGACAGCTATTATTATTGCTTTGTTAGCAACTGGATTTTTTGTTTATCGCTATGTTGATAGCGCTGTTGGAGCACTTGATAGCACATCAACAGAGTACGTTACCGTTGAAATCCCAGAAGGTTCGGGGAACAAATATATCGGACAAATTCTAGAAAAAGCTGGCGTTATCAAGAGCGCAACGGTCTTTAATTACTATACAAAGTTCAAAAATTATAGTAATTTCCAAAGTGGCTACTATAACCTACAAACTAGTATGGATTTAGAGGAAATCTGTAAGCTCCTTAAACAAGGTGGAACAGCAGAGCCAGAAGAACCTTCTCTAGGAAAAATTCTGGTGACAGAAGGTTATACCATTAAACAAATTTCAGAAGCTGTTACGAAAAATACAGCGGACGATGATTCATCAACACCTTTCACAGCAGATGACTTTTTGTCAGTTGTTCAAGATGAATCATTCATTTCAAAAATGGTTGAAAAACATCCGAAATTATTAGCGAATTTACCAAGTACAGATGAGGCGACGTATCAATTAGAAGGTTACCTTTTCCCAGCTACTTATAGCTACTATGAAGATACAACCATGGAAGATTTGGTTGAGCAAATGATTTCAACAATGGATTCGTACATGTCCAGTTACTATGATACGATTTCTGAAAAAGGCATGACTGTCAATGAAGTGCTTACGCTAGCCTCATTGGTTGAAAAAGAAGGTTCAACAGATGATGACCGTCGTAATATTGCAAGTGTCTTTTACAACCGTTTAAATGCTAACATGGCCCTTCAAAGTAATATTGCTATTTTGTACGCTATGGGCAAACTTGGTGAAGAAACGACATTATCAGCGGATGCAAGTATTGACACATCCATTGATTCACCGTATAATGTTTATACCAATACTGGTTTGATGCCTGGTCCAGTTGATAGTCCAAGCTTATCAGCTATTGAGACGACTGTTAATCCAGCTTCAACAGATTACTACTATTTTGTAGCCGATGTGAATACAGGAACTGTTTATTACGCAGAAACCTACGAAGATCACGAAGCAAATGTTAAAAAATACGTTAATAGTCAATTAGATGAATAATAAATACTGACAAACATGGTGTGGTTCACATCATGTTTGTATTTGTAGGTTATCCAAATAAATTTTTAGAAAAGAGATAGAAAATGGCAGAAAAAACTTATCCAATGACCCTTGCTGAAAAAGAACAACTCGAACAAGAATTAGAAGAATTAAAATTAGTTAGTCGTCCAGAAGTTGTTGAACGTATTAAAATCGCACGTTCATATGGTGACCTTTCTGAAAACTCAGAATACGATGCTGCTAAAGACGAACAAGCTTTCGTTGAAGGACAAATCCAAATCTTAGAAACTAAAATTCGCCATGCTGAAATCATTGACAGCGATGCTGTTGCCAAAGATGAAGTAGCGATTGGTAAAACTGTTACTGTTGAAGAGGTTGGTATAACTGATAAAGACGTTTACCATATCGTTGGTGCAGCTGGTGCTGATATTTTTTCAGGACGTATTTCTAATGAAAGCCCAATTGCGCAAGCTTTAATCGGTAAAAAAACAGGCGACATCGTTACTATCGAATCACCTGCAGGAAGCTACGACGTTAAAATCGTTAGTGTTGAAAAAACAGCTTAATAAATCAAAAAGGAACAGGAAGTTATTACTGATATACTCCCCATATAGTAGACAGTGAAAAAACAAAAATTCACTAGAAACTATAAGGGGAGTTTTTATATGTCCAAAATCCGT